>OJBY01000005.1_pt1 | contig 281314 bp, 244 predicted proteins | sample 1591731 | NCBI WGS metagenome assembly OJBY01 (sample SAMN05416837, study PRJEB24817) | seawater metagenome | isolation source: Sea water | place: Canada:Atlantic | collected 2013-07
CACTATCCTCTTCGTCGGCAGCGTCAGATGTGTATAAGAGACAGGCAAAGTGTTGCCACTTTGCGTTTTTTTATGCGTCCGGATTATAACCGTTCTTAATTTTTTCTATTCGCTCTTGATGCCGATGATGGGCTTTTAACGCTGCAATAGAAAAAGCGCCGACAATCGCTACAATGGGGATTAATAGCGATAATGTTTCGGGCCGTAATAAAGTTTCTAACCATTCCATCGGATAACCTACTTGTGTTTTTATTAGTTAATTATTTATTCTTCGAAGTATGTACCCCAACCATCATAATCAACTTTACACTGTTTTGCTAATTCAAACATTTTTTTTGTTTCGTCGAAAATTATGTCAAATTCCAACGCTTGCTCAGTAATAATGTCAAAAGCAAAAACCTTTTCGCCGGTTTCCAATTCAGCTTCTTCTGGCTCTTCTATTTCAAAGCCCATTTTAAAAGCAGAAATAGCGGCTTTTTCTAGTACGTCAAAATCGACACTAGAAAAGTGATGCTCAATCGTGTGATGAACTTCTTCGTTAGTACCATCTTCAATTAATGCTTCAATTAATTGTTCGGTATGTTCTTGCCATTGCTGTAATTCTTCATCAATCATTATTTTGTCTCACTCGGTTGTGCTTCATCTGTCTTTTTAGCTTTTGATAAGGCAATTTCACGCCCTGTCTCTTTGTTCAGTGCTTCTAGCTTAACTAACATGCTGGCATGTGTTTGATTTGTGATGTTTCTAATTTTATCACGCTCATCAACTGAAATATTAATCGGGTCTAAAAACTCAATAATCATTTTGCCGTTATTCCAACGATTCAAATCAATGGTTTTATGTGTATTACTTGCACAAATTGGCACAATAGGCACTTCTGCTTTTACCGCCGTACGAAAAGCACCGGTTTTAAATGGTAATAAGCCGCGACCATAGCTACGTGTTCCCTCAGGAAACAACCAAACTGAAAGTTTTTTCTCACGAATTTTTCTTGCAGTCATATCAATGGTATTCATCGCTTTGTTTTTATTTTTGCGATCAATAAGAATGTTACCTGTTAACCAATACATTTGGCCGAAAAATGGGATCCACTTTAAACTCTTTTTACCGACACTGACGGTACCAGGTTGCACTGCACCACTAACGGTAAAAATGTCATAACTATTTTGATGGTTGCAAATATAGACAACTGGACCAATATTTTTCGCCGAATCAGGAATTCTAACCTCAACCTCTAAACCTAAAAGTTTAGACACTTTGCCTAGATATTTAGCCGTGTGATGGACATTATCGCGATGAAAAGGTCGGATCAAAGAATATAGACAAGAAAAAATAGAGATTAACACTAATGCAATAGTCATCAAAATGATGCGAATAACAGCTAACAAAAGACATTCCTAGAAAATTTATGAGGCGTGATTATACCTTTAATTTAGCAAATAGCTAAATCTACTATTTAGCTATTTGCTGCCCAAGAACTTCAAGCACAATAAAAGACTAAAATGGCGAAATATAATGCGGTGAAAATCTATTACTAACAATCGTTTATCACCAATACTATAGAATAGAAACGCCCGCAGCTTCGATTACAGAGGTTGCGTTAGCTCGTTCAATAATTTTAACTAAAGCGGTTTGAATAACTTCACTTTCTCTTGCATCAGTTTCACTAGAAAATCGTTCTTCCATCATTTCCGCGCCTTCTTCTAAAGTAAATTGAACAGCTACTTCAGTCGCACAGTCAGCACTTTTACCAAAATACACAATAGCAATTTGAGGATAGCCCTTGAAGCCAGCCTTAACTAATTTCGCTATTCGTTTTTTAGCTTTATCGATATGCATAGTAACCCCTTGTTAATATTGAACTGAGAAAATACAACGCCTAAACTTTTGATAGGCGTTTATTTGAATAATTAGTTTTTGTTATTTAAGTAATCTTGAACGTTTAACGAACATTTAGTTTAAAAAGAGTATACCGCCCCCAATAGTGCAACATTGGCTTTATCATCCATGCTGATAACGCTATCGGAAACTTCATCACCTAGCGCTGTCACTGTTACTGCACCAATAGCGGTCCAATTTTTTGACAGCTTATAAGTACCAATAACGCCCAGTGTGGTGTTTAGCGTAGCTTCGTCAATACCATAGTAATAGCCAACCATATCTTCATCTAATCGCTCAACACGAGCGTTCAAAGTTAAGGTTTTTTCTTTATCGGCAAATACTGTATAACTTGCGCTCGTATAAAATTTTGCCCCTTCAGAGTTATTTGAAACGTCAGTGACATAACCCGCTTCTATATTAAGCTTTTGATAACGATAAGCGACATTTAACCCAGCCATAAAGGATGCATCTCGGTCACCCCAGCTTTGTGCGAGTTCGTTATTTTTAATATCTTCTTTGTCGTAACCACTGTGACTAGTCACTACACCGCCAAAACGAAAGCCATTATCATTTTTATATAACCATGCACCTAAACGATTAAACTTAAAATAAAATCTGTCGTTGTAATGAACATTAATGATTGGCAAAACAGAGGTTTTACTTTCATCACTACCTACAAATTCGGGTAGACTAGCAGCCGCTACGCCTACCTGACCATGCAAACCTTTTTTAGCTTTAACTTCATTATCAGGTAAGCGATTAACATCGTTGATACTGGCAGCTAACGAAGAGCCCGAAAGTAGTGCTAATGCGAGTAGAGAAATTTTCATTTGAAACATCTTCCTAAAATTTATGTTTTGAAGCTAGGTTGCTACTGAGTTCATTATACGCAGTTTTATGACGTTAAGATTAACGTGCTATCTGAATTTCTCGATACTTCATATAAAGTAAGCGTAAGTTTTCATATTCAAATGCAGAGCCTGACGAATAATACCTAAATGGCAATGAGGCTCTAGCGTCAATACTTTGCAGTAATGATAAAAACAATTCTTCATCTGCTTTCATGCCCAGCTCATCAATGGCTTGTTGGTAGGCTAAGCTGTCAAACACTAAACCAGTTGCATCGCGTAACGATGATGGTCCGAGTAAAGGTAAAACTAAATATGGACCTGAGTTTACTCCCCAATAACCTAGTGTTTGGCCAAAGTCTTCATTTTGTTCAACTAAACCAATTGGCGTTGCAACATCAAAAACACCGGCTAAACCAATAGTCGAATTTAGTGCAAAACGCCCTAAAGTTTCACCAGCAACAGAAATTTTCAACTGTAACAGCGAGTTGATAAAGGTTGATATTTCACCTAGGTTGTTAAAAAAGTTGTTTATACCTGTTTCAACGAAATCGGGGGTCACTTTTTTATAACCTGAAACTACTGGTAACAGCACGTATTGATCTGCTTTGGCGTTAAAGTAATACATACGACGATTAAAACCTTCCCAAGGATCAGCATAGGCGCTCATCAGCCCTAGTTCATTATCACTTGGCAGCTCAACCTTTGGCGTTACGGCATCTTGCTCTAGTTCAGGCACTGCAGAACAGGCCATTAAGCCACAAGACAATAGGATACATATCGCTTTAGCATATTGATTAATTAACGCTGGCATTATTTCACTCCCTGACTAAATGTAGCATTTAGATGTTCAACAAAGCTGACTCTGTCCATATTGCCGCAATGGCCTCCTCGAGGAAATATTTTTGCTCGCTCGGTAAATACGCTTTGTAAATATTCAACTTCACCTGGCGCAAGAATAATATCGTCATTGTTGGTGACTAAGTGTATTTTGTCAGAGTTTTTCAAGTAATCTTCAATGGCATGTAAGCTATAACGGTGAATTAACTCATCTTTAGTTATATTGGCATTTTCCAATTGCGCTCGCGGCAACATAGCGCCTTCAAAATAGTTAACAAAAGTAATATCGCTGACTCGCTGCATTGAGTGAGTTAAACTTTCAAATTTATCAATATCATGATTTTTATAGGTTACAGCACCGCTATTAAAGCTGGTATCTAAGGCAAATATCATATCTGACGATGACATTCTAAATGACGCTCCAATTAGCAATTTCAATTCCGCCTCAGTTAAATTAGCATTTTTGAACAAACTAAAAATTGAGTCTTGATCAAAGTTTGAAGATTCTTGTGCAGAATAGCCATCAGAAAAACGCTTAAATATTTCGTCGAACATCGCAATGGCTGCATGTCGGTTACTACGTAAATCAAAGTATTGATCTAAAATACTAACGGAATGATATAGGCTTACAGGCGGATTGATTAATAACACCTTTTCAAAGTTAAATACTTTTCTTTCTTCGTCGAGCAGTGAAACAAACGCAGAATGTGCTCCACCTAAACTATAGCCAGTGATAGCAAATGACGATGCTTCAACTTCGTCTTCGTCTTGTACTTGTTGCCACACTAATTCCATTACATCGTAGAGCTCTTTAGCATCATGCGCTAAGTTGCCAGGCATGTACTTGGTGTTATTAGAGTTAACAATAAAGTTAGCAAAGGTAGGTGATGACAAGGAAATCACGTGGTATCCCTGCTGATAGAAATTCTTTTGTAAATTTATCATTTTAGCACTGTCGTAACCGGCACCTGTACCGGCAATAACAAAAATAACCGGTGCAATTGAGTCTTGCTTTAGCAATGAAAAATTCATTTTTTTGTTAAACCAGAATACCTCAGGTATTTTTTCTAAGGGCTTAATAGTAATACTTTTATTGATGACTGGTACCGACGCTAATAAATCAGCTCTTGGCTCTTGGCAATAACCAGTGACAGTGGCTTGATAACGAGAATACTCTAGGTCACAAACAGCTTTAACCGCAACCTCTTCCGTTTGCGGCGTACTACTACACGCAGTGATTAAAACAATCAGTAAACAAGCTACGAAGCGCACTATCTTTCTCCCTAATAATAATTATTATTCTAATTTTTGATAAGCTAAAACCAAATAAGCATTACAAGAGCCTTTTTTTAAACTACTACAGGCTATGAAATTAAAAGGTTTTTAATAACTTTTAGACGAATATTATTCTAGCGTTAACCTAAATAAAAGTATCTAAATTAACGTTAAAACTGAAAAAATATTATTTTTTCTCACAACACACTTTTCCTTGTCTATAGTTAAATAATCGCTCGAAAATAATAACAAGCGAATCCAACTCTATTTTTACTCTGTTTTCAAATTTGTCTAACGGTAAGTTTAGTGCGTAAAGGGAATAATATGAAACAGGCTTCAACCATTAATATACATATCATTGTACTTTTTTCACTGCTCCAAATTAGTGGGATAAGTTACGCCCACGAACAGCCCATAACAGACAACATCTTTCCCGCTTCGACTAACCTAGCAAATGATGAAGCCAAGTTATTAAATAACGCTGAAACCTCCTCAAACCTTTTTAAAGAATGGGGAAACTTGGTAACTGACCGCACACAATTAACTAACAATGAAACGGTTAATAGTCAGCAAAATGAAAACTCACTTGCCAATGAAATAGCTACTAATGATTCATTTACTGCAGAATTGTTTACCATTGATAAAGTCAAAAATTTACAGCAAAAAATTGATCTTAGATTTCAAACTGGGCTATATAGTTTAAAAAATAACTATGTGTTATCGAGTCATTTTCCTACGCTAATTTCAAATCAATTTTTGGTACCTAATTTAGCCCAGAATGATTTATATCAGTTTGGTCGGTTCCGCACTGAAACGGGCTATAGCGATACCAATAATACCAATGAGCAAAGCTTCAAAGCCTTTTTACACAGCGCCTATAGTTTGATAAACCGCGGACGTTTTGATTTGTCGGTCACAGCTAGTATAGAAAGCATTGATTCAATGCCAAGTATTATGAATTTAGAAAGGCAAGCACAGACACCAAGTTTTATTGGTAACAATGAACAATCAACCAGTGCAACCGTCGGTGTTATCGGCAGCTTTGATTTATCTGATCGCTGGAGCTTAATTGGTGCAGTAACTTCAAGTCATTTAACAAGCGATAACAGCAACACCTTAACCCTTGATGAAAGCACTCAAAAAATGGCGCTTATTGGTACCACCTATTCATTTTAGAATTGTTAAACAGGTGATAATAGATGCAAAAAAGGCCAATAATATTGGCCTTTTTAGTTTTCAAATTCATCCGCTTTTTTGGCAGTTAACCCGCCGTTTCATTTAATATGTAACCTTTACCCCAAACGGTTTCAATACGGGCACATTTCATCCCTTCATTGATTAACTTATCACGTAACTTTGAAATACGAACATCAACGGTACGTTCTACACCATTATATTCACGGTTTAACAAAACATTATAAATGGCGTCACGCGTCATCACTCGACCAACATTACGCAATAACAAAGCAAGTAGCTGAAATTCAAATGAGCTTAAACGAATTAGCCGACCATCAATTTCACATTTATTAGCTTGCGGATACAAGGCTATATTGCCAACTCTAAAAGCGTGTAACGGACGTTCTTCCTTTGCAGGTTTACGGCGTAACATAGCATCAAGTCTTACTTTTAATACATTCGGTGAAACGGGCTTAGTAATAAAGTCATCGGCACCTAATTTAAAGGCGCTTATTTGTTCTTCATCGGTTTCACGTGCAGTTAAGACAATAATAGGTTCGTCGTAAATTTCACGTATTTCATGGCAAACGTGAAAACCATCTAATTTGGGTAGACCAATATCTAGAATAACTAAATCAGGCTTATATTGGCTAATCGCTTCGCGCGCTAAATCTCCGCGAAAGACTTGATGCACAATAAAATTGGATTTTTCTAAAAACGATTTAATTAAATTCGATACCATGCGATCGTCTTCAATGAGTAGTATTTTTTTCATACTACTTTCAACTGGCATTTCTTTTTTTAAACCAAACATAAATTATTCCACAAAAAATTGGCAAGTCCGATTTGCAAAGTATAAATGTCTTAAAGCAACAAAAAGGTATGATTATGTTGCTAGCCCAGTAACATTATGTAACCGCCATACAAAGGCAGCTTAGTAGGATTGTTGAACGCTATTTCCACAGATGATTTATTTTACTGTGCGGATAAGTTTCGAGATGAATTTATCAAAGTAGGAACTTGGGGAATTTTACCTTGTAATCAGTATATTCACCTTAATTTTTTGCAAAAAAATGCCAATTCATTTTATTGAATTGGCTTGTTTGGTGAAAAAGCAAACAATATGCTTAAAATAAGTTCTCTGGCATATCGAACATTGTTTCGCTACCCGCTTTTGCAGAAGCGATTAATGAGCCACAGCGTGGTAATAGTCGAGCATAAAAGTAACGTGCTGTATGAATTTTACTTAGGTGGAACTCACTACTTTCATCGGCAGCAAACGAAACTTCTGCCATTTTTGCCCATACAAATGCCATCGCTGTGTAACCAAACACATGCAAATAGTCGTTAGCAGCGCAACCTAATTCTTCAGGATTATTTTTAGCCGAGCTTAAAATATCATCGGTTAATTGCACTAAGTCTTGCGTTGCACTTGCTAAAGGCTGAATAAACTCTTGCATCTGTGCTGAGCTAGTATCTGCAATGTAACTTTGTACTTCTTCAGCAAATATTTTTACCAGTTCGCCCTTACTGCCTGCAACTTTTCGTGCCATTAAGTCCATGGCTTGCACACCGTTGGTACCTTCATAAATTTGAGATATACGAGTATCACGAACTAATTGCTCTTGTCCCCATTCACGTACATAACCGTGACCACCGAAAATTTGCTGTCCAGCAACTGTACTTTCAAAGCCTAAGTCGGTAAAAAATGCTTTCGCTATTGGCGTCATCAGGGCAACTAAATGATCAGCTTTTTGTTTTGCTTCACCGCTACCGTATGTCGCAATATCTAACTGCATGGCGATATAAGTTGAAAGAGCACGTGAACCTTCATTCATCGCTTTCATGTTTAATAACATACGACGAACATCGCCATGTACCATTAGTGAATCAGCCTGTGCGTCTGGCGATTTAACGCCAGTTAGTGATCGACCTTGAATTCTATCTTTAGCGTATTCCAAAGCATTTTGGTATGAGCGTACCGCAGCACCAAGCCCTTGAATACCAACACCAATACGTTCAAAGTTCATCATGGTAAACATACAGGCTAGGCCTTTATTGAGCTCACCGACTAAATAGCCTTTAGCACCATCGAAATTCATCACACAGGTTGCCGAGGCATGAATGCCCATTTTATGTTCAATTGAACCACAGGTGACATTGTTGAACTCACCTAAAGTTTCATCGTCATTAACCAAGAATTTTGGCACTAAGAATAATGAAATTCCTCGAGGACCTGCCGGAGCATCAGGTAACTTAGCTAGCACTAAATGTACTATATTGTCAGTTAAGTCATGTTCGCCAGCAGTAATAAATATTTTAGTACCAGAAACTAAATAACTGTCATCGTCTTGAGGAATTGCTTTAGTTCTGATCATACCAAGATCGGTGCCCGCATGTGACTCTGTTAAGCACATGGTCGCACTCCATTCACCAGCATACATACGAGTTAAGTAACGACTTTTCAGCGCTTCGCTACCATGTTTTGCTAATGACAAACCTGCGCCCGCAGTCAGACCAGGATATAAAGAAAAAGAAATGTCTGCTGAACATAGCATTTCTTCATGAAATGCCGTCAACATTTTCGGCATACCCATGCCACCAAACTCAGGGTCACCACCTAATGAAGTCCAACCACCTTGAACATAAGTATCAAAGGCTTGCTTATAACCCGGCACTGTTGTGACTTTACCATCTTTAAAGCTAACGCCTACTTCATCACCATTACGCGATAATGGAGCAATTTCTTGCTCCGTTATTTTTGCGCATTCTTGCAAAATAGCTTCGGCAGTTTCTTTGTCAACACGTTCTGCCAAGGTAGGTAATGACTGCCAAAGCTGGTCAGCTTTAAATACGTCATATAATAAAAAACTCATATCTTTTAAAGGCACTTGATAGTCAGCCATCACTTTCTCCGAACACACGATTGAAACAATTATTTAAAACAGTTGTTTGAATATATATTAAACACAGTAAATGTAAAGTGATAACTAGAAATTAGCTTGCGGATAAAATTTAACGTAAGCTTAAGCGGTGAGTACTTTGTCATAAGGTTTATTTTGAAGCTTATTATTGCCTCTGCTGTTTTAATGTTATCTTTTCATGGCTCCCTTTTCGCCAAACAGCTTAGCTTTTCTAAAAAAACTGTCGATAATTTCGTTCAGTTTGACTATCAATGGCAAGATCAAAACCAAGAAAACCAATCATTAAGTTTCTCTATTGATAAAGCTGTCTTGTTTGATCGCTTCAGGAACTTTAAAGCCTATAGAGCTGAGCATGCTAAAAGGTCGGTGAATCAAGGTATAAAGAGAGCACTGAGTAAGCAAAGTAACGGTGTTCATGTTTCTTTTTTAGGTGCTGGCAATGAAATGCATATCGAGCTTAAAAGTCAAAATCAAAAAGCACTTGCTCAAACATTTAAAGATATAGAAATACTTGAAGATGAATTAATGCAGGAATATTTGGATGATAATTTTTATCAGCAATTTATTTCTTATGATAATAGTATCGCAATCAAACCTGATCATGCTCGCTTTGCTGAAGAATCAGTCGTTGATTTTAAACCATTAAAAACCCTAATTCTCGATAAGGTATCAATACAAAATGTTCGTGAGGTCAGCAATTACGTGCTCGGCTTTGTGCAAAGTATCCCTTATTCAACTTTAGAATCTAGAGTTGACTCTACCGGTGCAGGCTTTAATCCACCACTAAGAGTACTGTGGGAAAATCAAGGTGACTGCGATAGCAAAGTAACTTTAACTGCCGCTATTTTTAGATCGTTAATGCCACGCATTAAAATGATGTTGGTTTTTATTGATAATCACGCGTTACTGGCAATTAATATTCCTGCAGAAGGTGATGAATTAACCATTAATGTAGATGGTGCTAATTACGTGTTACTTGAGCCTACAGGCCCTGCGATGATGAAAGTTGGCGAAACATCTCCCGATTCAGAATTTTCTATTCGTAATGGTCGTTATTACGCGGAACCTTTTTTTGCTCACGCCAAAGAATAAAATGCTCTCTGAGCTCATTTCACTGTAATAAAAGTAATTTAAATTTTTGCCTACTTGATTGATAAAATATTATCTTTCAACGCTTTTAAGGTGATAGGTTTAGCGAGATGTAAATTCATTCCCGCCGCTAAACACTGCTGTTTATCTTCTTCACGTGCATGGGCTGTCATCGCGAAAATTGGCAGGTTTTTATATTGCTTTTGAGCTCGAATATGCTGAGTTGCCGTTAAACCGTCCATCACTGGCATTTGAATATCCATCAACACTAGGTCGATATTCTCCAATGGCAAAAGATCTAACGCTTCTTGACCATTTTGCGCAACAACAACTTTAGCTTTCATCGACTCTAACAATTTTATTGCCACCAGCTGATTTACAACATTGTCTTCTACCAATAAAATTCGCATACCTGATAAGTTGTCTTCAGTTGGAGGAGCCATTGGAGCCGTTTTTTCAGGCTTACTGTTTAGTTGTAAACGCGTCACTTCTACCGCCAATTTCACAATGGCTTGGCGATATAATGGCAACTCCAATAATATATAATCAATTTTATGAGCAGAAAACTGTTCAAGTAGCTGTTTGGAAATCACATTAGAAATTGGCTGGCATAAAGCGACTATCTCTACCTTACTAGCGATTAAAGCAACGTCTGCCTCACTAAATTCTTGCTGAGTTTGTAAGTTACTAAGCAGTAGAATACTTTTACTTTTAAGGTTTGCTTTATTCAATTCGTTTATGCTGGCAATTGAAAAAACACTTTGCTCAATATCTTTAAGGTTTTGTTGTAAACTTTCGGGTAGTTCAACAGCCAAGTTGATCAAAGAGTAATCAGCTAAATCCGTTTTAATTTCAGTTAACCCCTTAGGAAATTTACCGTTTAGTTCAGCTTGCTTCAATGGTATTGCTACGGTGAATTCTGCGCCATGACCCAATTCACTTTTAATGGTAATTTCACCATTGAGCAATTGTGTAATATTCTGGCAAATAGATAAGCCTAAGCCAGTACCACCATACATCCTCGTCATTGAATCATCTGCCTGCTTAAAGGCTTCAAATAAACTTGCTTGTTTAGATTTTTCTATGCCTATGCCGCTATCTTTTACCGTGAAGAATATTTTTTCCTCGCGCGGTATTCCATCATTGTCAAACACAGTATTTACTGTCACCGACAAATCAATTTCACCTTGTTGGGTAAACTTTATTGCGTTATTAAGTAAGTTACTCAACACTTGTACAAGACGCATAGAGTCGGTATTCAAATACAACGGTACATTACTGGCAATAGAGACCTTAAAGGCCAATTTTTTATCAACTACCGATGATATATTCAAATTAATTGCTTGTGAGACAATATCTTCAAGCGCTGAATCTTCCATATGAATAGACATATTGCCTGATTCTACTTTCGCTGAGTCGAGCAATTCATCAACCAGAAAAAGCAAACTGTTAGACGCTGTTTGTGCATTGGATAAATACTGCTGTTGAATTTTATTCAGCAAGCTCTGTTCAAGAAGAATACACATCCCTTGTATGGCATTAATGGGGGTTCGTATTTCATGGCTCATGTTAGCCAAAAATTGACTTTTTATTTTGTTCGCTTCTTCTGCTTGGTTTTTAGCGCGCTTTAATGCTCGGTTAATTTCAAATTGCTGAGTAACATCACGAATTAATATGATATTACCCAAGGCAATACTGTCTTCGCCGTAAAACGGTGCTTTATAGATTTCATAGGTTTTCCCTTCGGTCGAAACCGTTTGTTGTACCGCCTCTTCGAGCATGCCTTGATAATCAGCATAAACACTATTAGCAACATCATCACCTAACGATTTAGCAATAAACTCATCGGTTTGACCGCCTAAAATGTCCATTTCTTTTTGTAGTAGCAGTTTTTCTACCGTTTGGTTACAACCAATCAATCGACCTTGTGGATCATTAAAAAGAATATAATCTGGTATCGCATTCATTACTGAGCGCAATAATGCGTAGTCACGTTGATGCTGCTCACTTTTAAATAAAAGCGCTTGTGTTTTTTCTTTCACCCTGAGATCAAGCTCATTATTTTGATCTTTAAGACGTTGTAATAAACTTCGATTGTCACCAAATAAATCTTCGACAATTTTAAACCAATGACGCCATTCATCCGACGGTTTAATTTTTCCGGGATCGCCAGCCGAACAATTCTCAATATGATTAATAAACTGCTTAGATGGTGCAATAAATGTGCGATGAGTGACATAGTAAATTATCACAAGCAAAGTAAATAAACCTAAAAACAAGCCAATAAATATTGCAAGAAATCTATAATTGCTTGCCGCATAAAAACTAGTTTTCTTATGATACTCCAGCAGTATCCAGCCATTAATCGCTAGGTTTTGCTTTTGCAATACCCAATCACCCACTTCACCGCTAGGGGCAGCATCAAGCAATGACTGGTAACTAAATTTATTCAGTTGTTCAGGGGCTGCATCACTGAATGCGGTACGTGTGTTTAGTGTTAAATTGTCATTTTTCTTGTGCAATAAAACATGGCTATGTTTATCAACAATAATGTAGCCATGATCCTCATCTACAACTTCTGGAAGGTAGTCATATAAGCCAGCAGTATTAATATCAATAAGCACTGCGCCCAACATTTTATCATTTAAATACACCCCCATACCTAACGCAGTATTTAGCCCTTTTCCGGCAGAATCAACATAAGGGCGTGACCAAAACTTATCATCGTGATGGTCTGAGGCTTTAATTTTCAGCATCAAGCTATTGGTTAAGCTTTGATCGCTATACTGCCAAATGCTTCGAGGTACCCAAGGGTACAAGTTAACGAATCGACGCATAGAAATGTAGTACAACCAATTAGCTTCTTTTATAGATTCTTGTGCGGTAACAAATGCCGGAGTGAGCGCATTGGCCATGATCAGCTCTTGTTGAAACGAGGTATTAAACGTATCAATTCGCCCAATTCCCGTAATATTTCCGGTCATAACACGAGTTTGTCGAGCTAAATTTTGTCGTGGTTTATTTAGATAAAAATATTTACCTTCTTGGCGTAAAGCTGGAATTTTACTGGGCAGTTCTTCAGGAAATTGTAAATAATATTCAGCTAAGTCTCGCATACCCGTCAATGTTTCAACATTACGCGTTAGCCTATCATTGAGCTGAATTCCTTGCTCGGTTAACTCCGCAAGTCGGTTCTCATTTTGAATTTCACGTGCAACGTAGTAACGATAAAAAGTAACAATAAAAGTTACCAACATGATGACCGTAAATACCGCAATGACCGATTTATTGTATCGTTGAAATAATTGTTCTTTGGAGTCTTGTGGAAACACTAAAATGCCCTGTTTGTACGCTTTTTATCATTTTAAATTGAGCAAACGTGGCTTTACGCCACGTTGATTTTTATCTATGTATTTAAATAGTTAAGCTTAACCTTTGCTAAAGCTAAGCTCTTGAGTAATGTTGAAATGATACGCGATAACAGTAATTAATGCATATGGTTAATATTATCGCGATGCGAGTAGTTATAAATTTTCTTCGGCAAATGACGCTAAGCGACTTCGTACCACCCCGTTAAGGTTAATGGTACTGCTACCAGGAAAGTCCTTAAAACGTTCAACAATATAGGTAAGCCCTGAAGTCACTGCGGTTACCCCATTCTTAAATTGTTACCAAGACCCTATTCTTAATTATTTATAACAGTTGTTACCTTTAATTTCATCTTGAAAATAAAATTGTTAGATAAAGGGTGTATTGGTGTGCCAGAAAAACAGTAATTAAAATTTTGTTATCCTCTGGTCACCTATTAAATATCACACAACTGAAATGCGCTAAACTAATGCTTATTATTAATAGCGCCGGATCTTCTCAACGTTATTATCTGGTCAGGACTCATTCCTTTATCTAGCAGTTCTATTTCAGAAAAATAAACTGAGAACTCTTTGCCTTCCCCATAAAGCTCATAATGACTATTTGATTTAGTTACTACAAGATTAAGCTCAAAGTTGATATTTTCTATTAGTGAAGTGCAAACATAATCCTTGGGCTTGAAGCGATTCGTCTCATCAATTACAACAATCCCCCAAAGAAGTTGTCCATGAAGCACATCATTACTTGGTTCGATTACTTTAATAATGTACCAGTCTTGAATGATCGTTTGCATTAGGTTGTCTCTTGGTATGCTAGATTAAAAAGGAACTGCTCTGCTATTTTAGTGTATTACTTTAATCAATATATAAAATTAAATATATTTAAGATAAATATCCAGTTCTCAAGCGATCTATTGCTGATTTCAGTGTCAGATGTGGATGCCCAGAACGGTGAAACTGCTAGAGAATTTTAATTTTACTTTAAAACAAAGGGCTTACCACGAACTTTTTAGAATTCTAACGACTGAAGGTATACACTGTAGGTTACCTGACATGATTTTGATACAGGCTGCACAAAGCAGCTGCTTCCGCTAATATACATATCATCAATATATAACTATTTATTATTATGTCATCAACTATTACTCATATAAGCAATTGGTTTTCCTCTAAAGAAATCAAAGCTGAACTTAAGATTACGGGTTGCGAGCTAATGCATCTTCGAGAAGAAGGAGAATTAGAATTCAAAAAAGTAGGCAATGCATATTTTTATAAATTGCCTATGAAATATCGTGAATCAAATGCCAGTCAATAAGCTAAAAGAAAAGGTGATTAATTGGCATCAGCATCGCTATCCGAATATTTATAACACTCCGAATAAAACAAGTATCATTGCCATAAATGATTTGTGCTCAAATATATTACTACCAATAGAGATTGAATTTGGAGAAGTATCCATTACATACGGCTTCACATCTCATACTCTCCTTAAAGAAATACAGAAACTAAATCCTAGCCATATTGCACCTAATCTTGATCAACATGCATCACATGAAAAGAATTCCAAGGGAAAAGTTATTTGCCGAAGAGGTGGTGTCGCTTGTGACATTATCGTCGACGGATATGAAGGTAATATGTATGTAGTAGCTAAATGGGCTGCTGAGAAATTACCTTTCGACAGAATGTATTTATACGGTAATGATCGGCCAATACATTTAAGTTTTGGGCCAGAACAAAGCCGATTCATTCAAACTATGAATACAAGTTTGAATGGCAGAAGGTTTCCTGGAAGAAAGGGCATAAATACAGAGTTCAATTGTATTATTGGTAAAAGTAATGAATCTTGAGCAATTTCAATTATTAATGAAGGATCTACCTTGTGGAAAATTAACACCGCAAGCTATCTATATTCACAAATCAGCACTTAAAAATGAGCAGTTAACTTCTTTCCTAAGTAGAATTCAATCAGCATTAAAACTTGAAGATTATAATTGGAATATTGCCAAATTATGGAAAAATGATTTTAAGTTTTCACTTTTAAGCTATCCTGATTTTGAAGAAAAATCATATCCTGAATTAAACCATACCGTATTTGTAGATTTAGAAAAAAAGCATCATCGTATTAATGACTATTCAAATTCGGATAACCCACCAGTACTTCATAGAAAAGAATTAATGGTTACAAAAGATCACCCTTCTTATGAGGAGTTCTCGATCATAACGCAAGAAGGTGAGCAAGCAGGGCTATATGAAAACACTAGAGCAATTGGGTTTAAATTAGGCTGGCTTTCAACTATTAATAATGCCGGATTTGAATTAGTTGACGGGCGACTTTTCCGTGCAAGCGCACTTATTAATGATGATAAAAAAATAGATAGGCACAAAACCGCAATTGTACGTCATGGATTGAGCAGCCCACTGAAAATACTATTCAATAAAGGTTACCTTAACGGTGATTATAGTGTTTTTGATTATGGGTGTGGTCTAGGTGATGATATTTCTGAGCTGCAAGCCAATGGTATTGATGCATCTGGTTGGGATCCAAACTTTAAGCCTGATGCAGAGTTATATAATGCTGATTTAGTCAATCTAGGTTTTGTACTTAATGTTATTGAAGACGTAGCAGAAAGAATAGAAGCACTTCACAATGCTTTTGCATTGTCAGATAAAATACTAATCGTATCTTGTATGTTAGCAAGTGAATCTAAACTTTCTCAAATGACACCATATCAAGATGGTGTTATCACTTCACGTAATACCTTCCAAAAGTATTACTTTCAAAGTGAGCTACAACTGTTCATTGAAGACTCTCTAGAAAAACCTGCTATTTCTGTTGGCCCTGGCATTTTTATTATTTTTAAAGATGAGTTAGAAGAACAAAAGTATCTTTCTTCCAAATTGAGAAGAAAAAGACAATGGACAACGCTGAATAAGGCTCCCTCTAAGTCCGAAAGAAATATTTTGTTAATAGAGGAACACCACAAATTAGTTGAAGGTTTTTGGAATACTGTACTAGCGTTAGGACGGATACCTGCTTCAGATGAATTCAATGAAACTAAAACCGTGATAGACATTTTTGGTAGTGCCAAGAAATTATTTAACCTTTTAATGACAGGTGAAAGAAAAGAGCAATTTGAGCAAGCAAAAGAGACTAGGCGAGAAGATTATTTAGTTTATTTTGCACTTGGGCTTTTTTCAAAACGGCAACCATACAAAAATATGCCCGAAGAAAAAAAACGTGATATCAAAGCTCTCTTTATGTCTACAAATTCAGGACGAGAAGAAGCTAAAGAGTTACTATTTAAGATAGCTGATAATGATTTACTTCAAGCTTCTGCAATAAAGGTAAAACAATGCTTACCATCAATTTACAATGCTGGTCACTCACTGTTACTTCAAGCGCAATATATAAACGACTTACCACTTATATTAAGAATTTATGTTGGTGCAGCCGCTGTAATGTATGGCGATTGGAACGAAGCAGATGTTATAAAAATTCATCTAACTTCTGGTAAGGTAACCTTTATGGTTTATGATGACTTCCTCAATAAATCAATCCCCCGTATTACAGAGCGAGTAAAAGTAAAACTTGCCGAACAAGATATTGATTACTTTGATTACGTCAACGAATTAAAACGACCTCCATTATTGAATAAACATGAATTAATGTCAGAAAATGAGAGTAAACATGCTGAACAGAGTCGTTTAGATGGTAAGTTAATTAGTCTTGGAGTTGTTCACTCTACGGGCGAACAACATATGTCCACCTCTGAATTCAATGGGAAGTTATCTGCCTTAAATAAAGTGGTAAAAGGTTATCGCATATATAGTAAATAATGCCTCATAATTATAAACTGCTCATCAAAGGCAATAATAACGATTTATAAAAATTCCCGAAAAAAGTTATTAGTAGTTCTGATCAAACCTATTCATATAGTAATGTGAAACCAGAATAACCATCTGTAGCCTGAATGTTGAGTCTGGCTCCTCTGACAATCCAGGATGGGATCCTGCTGGATGTAACCTTTTCCAAAAACCTTGAACAAAACCTGTTCCATTTGGAATAAACTCATTGTATTCGTCTATAAAAAATCCGTTTTGTGCAAGTGCTTGTTTCTTTTGTTGACTGCTACTATAGCTTCCAGGGCAAATTTTTGATTGTAATTCATTAAACAACTCTTCAATGAAAGACCTTAATTGAGCGTTTGCAGACGCCCACTCACCTCGGCTATGTGCAGCAACAGCTTGTTCGTAATGCCCCTTAGCAATCACAAAATGGTGTTTAATGAGCAGATTTTCCAATTCACTTTCTTGTGAAACTAAAGGTAATTGGGCTGGTAAAATACTCCGAATCACATTACCAGTGATTTCAAAGCCATCTTTTCTTAACAAATTAATTAATTCAGGATATAGCTCATTAAACGATTTAAAGAACAAATTTGATTTACAATCATGTATTGCTAATTCCAAAACCTCATATTGTAAGTTAGAACCATTTGGCCCTAAATTAGTTGGATTTGCGATTAAGTATTTGGAAATAGATGTTTCTTTTTCCTTCATATACTGTCCTGATATTTCATTTTCAAGATCATACTTAATTGCAAACTCTTCCACGTCATTGTGAGTCTTTAAATTTAATGCCTTGACTAATGCTAAAACGGTACCTTTTGAAAACATTGTGTCCTACTCTCCTAAGGCAACAGCTTATTGCGCGGTGTCCTTAAATAATGTTAATTATTGTCCTAAAACTTAATAATTATATTCAGAATTAGTTTTGTACGTGATATTATCACGTACAAATACGTAATAACAAGAATTCAATGATGGATAAGTTTGACAGCAATTATTGCTACTCCTTCCCTGCTGTTAGAGCTATTCAGGCCGGAAAACCTTTTTATATTGCTACGTGTCCACTGCGTATTATCCCGAAAATATTTATATACGATGAAGAAGAAGTACCTGCTGAGCTTCGATCACAACGCACCTTAAATAAAAGTCGTATTCCTGAAATGACTCGTTATTTGTTAGAAGCACCGAAAGACTATGTATTTTCCGCATTAACAGCTTCTGTAGGTTCTAAAGTGGAGTTTATTGAAGCAGAGGGTGTATCAAATTTAGGTACGTTAAAAGTATCAATGGATGCACAAATTTTGATAAACGACGGTCAACATCGTCGAGCGGCTATCGAAGAAGCAATTAAAGAAAACCCTGAACTTGGTCAGGATAATATTGCTGTATTGTTCTTTGTTGATGAAGGATTAAAACGCAGCCAACAAATGTTTGCAGATTTGAATAAATATGCAGTTAGACCAAGTGCTTCACTAGGCACTCTTTATGATCATAGAGATCAAGCCTCGGAACTTGCCCGCTATTTATCAATGAACGCAAAGCCATTTATTGGATATACAGAGTTCGAACGCTCAACTATTTCGGTAAGAAGCAGTAAAATATTTACCTTAAGCGGAATAAAGCAAGCAACGAGAGTACTCTTTGGTAAGGGTGCTAAAGACGGTTTCAGTGATGATGAGCAAAAAATAGCTGTCGATTTTTGGAATAGATTAAATAAGCACATGGTTGAATGGCAACAAGTGCAGGCAAAAACATTATCAGCGGCAGAATTCAGACAAGAATTTATAACGGCACATGGAATTGGATTACAAGCATTAGCTATTGTAGGCAGGGAAATCTGTCAACTAGACGAACCTGAACAAGCTGAAAAATTTGAATGTTTGAAACACATTAATTGGCTAAAATCTAATTCTGATTGGTCAAATAGAGCCATGCAACATGGTCGCTTATCTAAAGCAGTATCAAACATGTTTCTAACCGCTACAGAAATTAAACGACAAATAGATCTTCCTATTTCAAACGAAGATCTAAATAAAGAGAAAGACTTACTTAACGCATGAATTTATTAAATAAGCATGACCTAGATGAAGACTACATTGATTTCATCGAAAATGAACAATTCTCAGGTCGATACTTGAGTGAATATATAGCCGATACACAACGTGTTTATTTGGCTGACAATCGCCCTTGGGTACTTGGGTATAGTGGAGGTAAAGATTCTTCAGCAGTAATGGCTCTTATCTATATGGCTTTGCTTGGTTTAAAACCAGAAGAGCGCCACAAACCTGTATTTGTTGTTGCCTCCGACACTCTAGTAGAAACCCCAATAGTTGTTAATCACGTTAATAATTCACTTGAAGCTATTGAACGCGGGGCTAAAAGAGACAACTTGCCAATAACCTCTCATAAAGTAGTTCCTAAAACGAATGAAACCTTCTGGGCTAACTTATTAGGTAAAGGTTACCCTGCGCCAACAAGAAGTTTTAGATGGTGTACCGAGCGGATGAAGATTGATCCGGTAAGTACCTTTATTTCTGACAAAGTAAGTCAGTATGATGAAGTAATCGTTATTTTAGGTTCTCGCTCTCAAGAAAGTGCATCACGCGCGCAAGTTATAGCAAAGCATAAAATTGATGGGACAGTACTGGCTAAACACACCACATTATCTAATGCATTTATCTATACACCGATTGATACATGGCACGTAGATGATGTATGGAAGGTTTTGCGTTTATGCCACCTTGTAAGCGAAGACACGCCAAACGGAATAAGAAACAAGTGGTATGATAAATACGACCTAGAATGGGAAAACCCTTGGGGTGGAAAGAATCTTATATTATGGAATCTATATAAAGACTCTTCAGGGCAAGGCGAATGTCCAATGGTCATCGACGAAACCACTCCATCATGTGGTAATTCTCGTTTCGGTTGTTGGACTTGTACTGTTGTTACTAAAGACAGAGCAATGGAAAGTCTTATTCAAAATGGCGAAGAGTGGATGACCCCATTGCTTAACTTACGTAACAAGCTAGCTGAAACCACTGTTATTGAAGACAAAGGTAAATATCGCAGTCACATTCGTCGTGATGGTCGAATGGCCTTCAAAACACTAACCATAGACGGTAAAAAAGAAATGACTGAAGGTTATACCTTTGGTCCTTACTTATTAAGTTTCAGACAGCAGTTTTTAAAAGAATTGTTAGAAACACAGCATCAGTTAAGTAAAATAAATAGAGACGTAGAATTAATCACCGTACCTGAACTTCATGCGGTACGTCACGAATGGCTTAACGATCCAAATGAACCTGATTGGGAAGATTCATTACCCAAAATATTTAATGATATATTTGGATATGATCTAGACTGGACAGTTGATGATACTAACCAATTTAGTCATGAAGAAGCTAAATTGATAAATGCTCTTTCACCTAAATATGATGTCGCTCCCCAGATGATTAAAAAACTCATTGATCTTGAAACATCAATGAGTGGCTTGTCTCGACGTACAGGTATCTTCAATAAAATTGGAAGAATAGTGCAGCAAGATTGGGAGTCAGCAGAAGAGATCATCGAGAAAAATTTAGAAAGTCGGCAAAATCAAATGCGGCAATCAAAGGAAGTTATCTCTATTTCTGAAGAGTTAGAACAACTTAATAAATTAATTGAAAAGGAAGGTTTATAATGATTTTTAAAACCCTTTCCTTAGAAAATTTTCGTGTATTTAACGGATTGCATAATATTGAATTGGCCCCAAGACGGGATGGACTATTATCTAAGCCAGTTGTTTTATTTGGTGGTTTGAATGGGGCAGGAAAAACATCAATTTTATCTGCTATTCGCCTCGCTCTTTTAGGTAGAAAGACAATTGGTAATGCCGTATCTAAAAAAGATTTTAATGAGTATTTAACTGAACAAATTAATAAAAAAGCAGTTAAAGACAATACCGACCCTGTTGCAAAAATTAGTTTAGAATTTACGCATACTCATCAAGGTAAACATAGCACCTACCGTGTTGTTCGCAATTGGTCATTAGATGCTGATGAATCACTAATATTATTCAAGAACGATGTCTGCGAAGAATCACTCACGACCGAACAAGTTCAAAGCTTCTTACATGAATTAGTGCCTCCAGGCATTGGTGATTTATTCTTTTTTGATGGTGAAAAAATTGCGGAATTAGCTGAAGATGATACAGGTTCATATTTAAAAGAAGCGGTTCAAAAGCTACTTGGCATTGATGTAATTAACCGTCTTTCTGATGATTTAGACATATACATTAAACAATTAAGTCAAAAAACGGCTAATGCAAAAACAATTAAAGAAATTAGCGAATTAGAAAATTCTAAAAAAGAAAACTATGCCCAATATGAACATGAACTCCAACTTGGAGATGAAATCAATAAAGGGCTGACATCTATTGAATCTCAAGTTCGTATAGCCGAACAAAAAATACAAGACCGAGGCGGTGCCTGGGCTAAAACCAAGAATAAAGAGAAAGATAAAGCCGACGATTTAATAAAGCAAAAAGCCACAATAGAAACCAAATTGTTAAATGAATTAGATGGTTCATTACCATTGTCATTAGCTCCTAAGGCGATGGCTGAATTAATGAATACGCTTACCAAAGCACAAGAAATTAAAAATTCTAATGCTTTTTCCAAAAAACTAAATGAAAACTTAATTGGATTAGAAAGCGTTATTAAATCTCAGTTTAAAAGTGATTCCGATGCATTATTAGCGACAATCAACGGATACTTTAATTCTGTATGTGCACCATCGTCTAATAGTGTTGAAATGGATGTATCAAATACTGATTTCAATTTGATACAAGCTCAAATTCAAGATGCTGAAATTTCAAAAATTCATTGTAATGAATTAACTAAAGAGTTTGTGAAAACCGAACATGCACTAGAGTCTGTTTCTTTAAATATCGAACGAGCACCAGATGAAGAAGAGCTAGCAAGTCTTTATGATAATTTGCGTAAGTTGGATACAGAAAAGCACAAACTTAAAACTCAATACGGTCATCATTTGGTTAAGGCAAAAACATTCATTATTAATGCTCTAGAATTAGCAAAAAAATTAGAGAAGCTTTATACCAGCCAAAAAACAGAAGCTTCTATTTCAAAAGCTGTAGGTCGTGTCGATGCAACAACAAAAGTATTACATGAATTTTCAGCGCAACTAACAGAGATGCGCGTAAGGCAGTTAGAAGAGTTGTTTTCTCAATCTTATCGTAAGCTAGCACGTAAAGAAGATCTTAAGCTTTCAGCGAAGATAGACGCCACTTCATTCGATGTAACTTTAGTTGATTCAGATGGGATGGCTATTAATCGAAAATCTATGTCAGCAGGTGAAAAACAAATATTTGCTTTTGCGATTCTTGAAGCGCTTGGTAAATTATCAGGCAAAGTACTTCCTGTGGTCGTTGATACACCATTAGGGCGATTAGATTCAAAACACCGAGATAAGTTAGTGAGACACTACTTCCCTGAAGCGGGCGAACAAGTCATTTTACTATCAACAGATACTGAAGTTGATGAAGATTTCTTTGGCGCAATGGCGCATGAAATATCACATGCTTTTGAGATTGAATTTGATGAGCAAACCAAATGTTCAATATTAACTGAAGGCTATTTTTGGAAATCTAATCCAGTTTTAGTGCAAAAGGAGGCAGTATAATGCTACCTAACAGAATGCAGCTAAATAGAACGGTTGAAGAGCAACTTAAAAAATTAAAAGCTAATACTGGTATAACACCTAATGTATCAGCCCGCATTGCTTTTTTCCGCTCTATTGAATCAGATTATACTTATCAATCAAACGTTGAATACAAGCTTGATGGTAGCCTGACGTTGGACAAATTTACTTGGTTAGGAAAAACTCAGCTTGTTACTGAATTATTGCTTAAACAGAGGTATCCCAAATTAGTTGGAAAGGAATTACAAATTGCTTGGGCATCCCATGTTGAACATGGTTCAGCATCTTTGAGAAACCATAACTCAATAGTTAACTTTGTGAATAGGTTTTAATAATGAACCCACCACTCAACAAAAAAACAGAAGCTAAAGTAGAAGCTAAAGTAGAAGCTAAAGTAGAAAACGAAAATATAGTTACACAAAACCCAGAGTCAACATCACACGAGTTACAACATGATTTAATACTAAATAAACTGAAAAGCTCTACAAATAGTGAAATTATCATCTTAATTGATAAGCAAACTGAAAATAACAAAGAATCTGAGGTTAAATCATTTGGAGCGCCTGAAATATCTGCAATAGGCTCAGTTATTACAGTTTTAGCTTCATTGGCTGTAGCGGGTCTGGCGGTCAAAAAGTATTTTAGTGATCAAACACAACAAAAACAACAAAGAGCAGACTTAATCAAAGATAAATCTATTGAAAAAGCAAAATCAAAAATAGAAAATTTCTATGGACCATTAAACTCTCTTTTGGAAGAGTCTAGAATTATATATGAACACTTTGCATTAGATGAAAAAGAAGAGAAAAGCAAACAATATAAACGTTTCAGAACTCTTAGGCACCTAACAGAAGATACTCATCATCATTATTCAGGTGTTGAGAGGTTTAAACCTCACGACAAAGCATTGTGGACTCATATACTAGCGATTTCTGACCAAATTATTAATCTAATTGAGAAGGCTAGTGGTCATATAAGCAACCCTGCATTACATACTCTGTTAGGTAAATTAGCGGCCCATTACCGTATAGTTAAGTCTGCTAGCAAAGGTGAGTTAACAGGTCAAGCCCAACATCTAGAGCAAATAGTTTTTCCTTTAGAGGTAAACGGGGCAATAAATAGTGAAATTCAAAAACTATCAAATGTAATCAACGAAAGAACCTCCAAAAATATAGGTTCTAGTATGACAATAGATTACTACGATGCTAATTATATAAATTACTACCACCAAACTATTAATTCTTCTTTCATGAAACCTGTTTATGACAACGTACTTTGTCATGTTCAGTATGGTGCTAATATATTAGATGCAGGCTGTGGCGTTGGTAGGGATACTAAACATTTCATAAAAAGTGGTTTTAAAGTAACTTCATTTGATGCATCAGAAAAAATGGTTGAAATGTGTGGTGAGTACCCTTTTGCATTCTGTGAACTTAATAGTTTTGAAACCATTCAGTACGGTCCTGAATTTGATTTAGTTTGGGCTTGCGCTTCACTTCTTCATTTAGACGCAATTAAGTTTCGAGAAACATTAACAAAGCTTCACAGAGCTTTAAAAAATGGCGGTGTTCTTTATTTTTCTTTGAAATCTAAAATTGATGAAGAAAAAAGCAAAGGAAGAGAGTTTTATCTTCATGATTACATTGAAGTAGTAGAAATTTTAAGCTCTGAGTTGAAGATGACACACCTTAACTCATGGTCAAGTTTCAGCTCAATTTCTGACTCTGAAGTATTTGAAAATTACATTTTTAGAAAGTGAATGAAGTTTCATAGTAATCATATTTCTTGACTATAATTACAACTGGAAGCTCTTTCTATCGAATGGATCAACCTTGTAGATTGTTAGGTTTAATTACCCTAATCTAATCATCTACAAAATAATCTGTATCTATTTTATATGTGTAATATGGCTTAACTTTGGAAACACCTACACCATGTGTAAGCATAAAATCACATAATGTCTCACCATTAATTAAAACAAGACTTTTTTGCTGTTTATCTGCGTAATTAATTGCTGTTTTTGCAAAGTATGATGTTGTTATAAATACGCCTTTTTGAACATTTTCCATTGCTCCAACAAACTGCTGTAAGTCAGGCCGACCTATGGCCTTAGTTGTGTAACGCTTGGCTTGAATGTAAATCTTATCTAAACCTAACTTATCTTCCTTTATAATACCGTCTATCCCACCATCACCAGGCTTTCCATTTACAAAGCCTGCATCAGGGAAGTCTCCTCCGTAACCCATAGTTAAGAGCAAATCGACTACTAATCTTTCAAAAAAAGCTGGATCAGATGATAATATTTCATCAAGCAATAATTGCTTAATATTACCTGTATGTTCAAAATATGCTTTTTGAAGTTTTTCTTCTGGGAGAAGATCATTTTCCCACTTACTGGCCCCGTTAGGTTCAATATGAGAGGATTTTGTTGTTTTTTTATAGAGAGAATACTTTGTTACTTTACCGTTTTTACCATTGACAACAAAATGTTTTACAGGGCTAGAAGAAGGAAAGTTTAATCCAAAACAATGCTTACGAAGCTTACTGTTAACAACCCCCTCTGGAGATTTTGCTCCAAATTGATATAAACCTCTTTTAATAATTTCATCGTATATTTCTCTATACGCCAATGGCTTTTTAACCTCTTCTAATACTGTCTTTATAGCTTCAACTATAGTCATACTCTTGTCTCCAATGAAGAGACTTTAACCACACGTGCCCCTTGCTCTACAACACCATATTCATTCATATGTAGTCCAACAGAAATACATTCACCTTTTTTCAACTTCGCCAACTCTTGTAACCAAGCTTTCTTGTTTGAAGCAGGTACTGCCTGCTCTAATAATTTAGCGTAGCTATCTATTTCCGTTTCCGCGGGAGCAAAAAACAATTTGTGTGCGGCTTGGAATAAGCGATCTTGCTCATCTTTTTTCAAATTACTTAATGTTTGAGTAGCAAGAATTAATGACAAACCATATTTACGGCCTTCCGTTAACATTTTACCTAGGGGGCTATCTAGCTTTTGATCTAAATTTTGAACTTCATCTAGTACTACAGGTAAAGGGTTATTCTTATTTCCATTAGTACATGCATAGGAATATAAATCCCAAAGAATAAATTCTGTCGCTAATCTCCATATATCTCTGGATAACCGGGCAAGTTGAATTAACCTAGTCGTTGGAAGCTGAGATTTAAAAATACCTTCCCAGCCCTGAGATGATTCTTCACAAGAGAAAAGGTTGGCTCTTACCATAGGGTGAAGCTTATTAGCTAACGCTTCACCATGCTTTCCTTCTTCTTGTAAGTCTATTAACATTCTGTCGAAGCGGTAATCTGCCCCATATAAATCAATCCCTCCTTCAATTACTTTTATTAAAGTGGGTAACTGCTGACTGCCTATATCTGAGTAAACGGCATTAAATACAGACGCCACCCTAGAAGCAACGTCATGTGATTTATCTGAAATATTAAAACCTGCAACTTCTTGAGTTTGTTTACTAAAAGGATTTAACTCTAATGGTCTATGAACCACCAAATCTGTTCTGGGTTGTACTTTATTTTTAAATTCAGGCTCTAATTGTTCTGGTAAAAAACCATTAGTGTAATCTATTACCATCGAATTAAGTTGATGCTTAGCTAGCTCCATCAACAACCCCTGGATACAATAGGTTTTACCCTGTCCTGAGCGGCCAAAAACAATTAAATGCCTATTAGCTAACTCTTTATTACCGTACTCCCAATAAATAGGCTTTAAGTTATCTATAGCTTGCCCAATTAATACCCTACAACTTTCAACATCCGTTTTTTTGAGAGGTATTGGTGAGCTATCAATACTTGTAGTGGTTTCACTAATTGAGGCAGCTTCAACTTTTGTATGGTCTGAAGAAATAGTTGATTTGTATTCATTTGCTATTGTAGGAGCAACATCATTACTAGCGTACGCTAATGATGATTGATTAAAACACCGTGCTAAAACGTGTTTATGGATACATACACGTTCATTAGCATACGCAAAGGCTCCATCACGAGTTGACGAATTATCCAATGCTTCCCTACAAATATCAGATAATCCAGTATATTCAATTTCAGTATTAGAAATAAGGTTCTGAATAAAGTAATACTGTTTACCAAATGCTACGGAATGGGCTTTCAGTAAAGAAATATAAAAATACTTGTTATATTCTTTGTCTAAATGTCTATTTAGGTGTGACTGTATTTTTTCACCTTCAATAATCCGTTCTTCTTTATCTATATATTTGAAAGCTAAGCTTAATGTCCCTTCTATATCAACACCAATAAATGCTTTGTCTACATGAGCGTAATGGATTTCATCAATGCGGACTATCTCACCATCAGTTAATAGCTTATCTAAATAAAAAGAAGCATGGCCAAGTGACTGACTTCTAATTTTAGACGCAACATCCTTCTTAGATAATGGCTTCAAAGATTGCTTAAACAAATCAATTAATACAGTTTTCTGGGAGGCTAAACTAAAGTTAGCAGCTAAACTAACAGTATCAGCTCCAGATTTTCCATTAAAATAAATTCCTTTAGATTCGCCATAGGCTCTAATAATATGCCTAACAATAAAGTAATCGTCAGATAAGCCAAGTCTTTGATATATATCTACAGATAAATTAACCGACTCTCTTCCTGCATGTTTATACTCATTAAGCTTTGAAAGTACTATGTCTAGCACCCGTTGTTTATCATCCTCGCTTATATTGAGGTAAGCTAGATGACGATATGTGCCACGAGCACTTTGATATAAATATTCTTTATCCGCTCCATACCCTAAACTAGGCTCAGGTCGATCTGTGAAAAAGTCACCTAAGGTAATCCTTTTGGTATTCGCATGATTTTGAATGTTTTGCCATACATCTCCATTTGGAAAGTCTAATAGTGCATTAGTTATTCCAGGTACTTTCGATAATGAAAGAGGTTTAACTTCTTCTTCATTTTTCTCAATAACACCTTCTTGAACCCAAATAGAAATTTGGTTTTCAGCAACAGCTAACTCGATATTCATATTTTCATGTAAGTACCAAGATAGGTCTTCAATGTTGGCCGGAGACTTATTCCACACCCAAAACTCTTCAAATACTGCTTTATTCAAGTTTGGAGATGTAACTTTTCTAATTTCATTTTCTTTTAAGGCACAACAAACTTCTAAGAATGCATAAAAGTTTTTATTTGTATTAAAGAATTTTCGTAGCGAAGGAAATAAAGGCGCTCTTAACTCACTAAGGTTAGTTTTTGTAATTGCCCATATAACTTTTGGTGAGATACTTAATTTGGCGATAAAGTTCTTTTTAGCCTTAGATTCTAATTGCCTGATTCTTTCTCTTGTTATGTCGTAACTTTTACCAATCTCTTCAAGAGTTTCACTATTACAATTAATACCTAATCGTCTAGATAAAATGTCATTCTCTCGTGTCTTTTCTTGTAAAAAATAACTTTCGAGATCGCCAATTAAATGCTCTTCAAGTTCATCTAAAGGCAAGTCAAAATTCTCTACTTGTTGTGGGGTGTCTTCTTGGTGGTCTATTGAAAATGCATTTTGTTTTATTTGCTCAATAAACTCGAAAAACTTCTTAACTTTACCTTTACCAAAACCGTTTATATTTTCAAGTGATGGAATTCCTATATCCATTGTTTGATTTATCGTTATATTTTCACCAAATTCTTTAAACAGAGTGTTAACTAAGGCTCTATATTCATTAGTAACATTGATGGTACTCAGCTTAGGTGAATTGTCACCTGTCATTTGTTGTTCTACATTGGTTACTGTTTTATCACTTGTTAATGCTTCTTTTAAGCGATAAAAAGATAACATATCTGAGGACTCAAAATTTTCAATACGTTCTAAATCGCTTTCGGTTAATGATAATACATCTATAGTGGTTATATCTTTTTGATAAAGATCTAGTATCTTTTCTACGATACTTGCTAAGTGATCGGGGTAATCAAATTTGGCCACGCCCTCATTCGCGTTTTCTGTGCCTATATCATCTTGAAGTATTGTATTTGTATTATCGTCAATATTCGCAGGAGGAGTTACGACATCGTCGCCTTTAACTTCTACGGGTTGGTTGATAAAAGTAGTAAGTTCGCTTTTAAGTAAGCTTAATTTACTTATTTCAGGATAATCAGAATGTTTTTGATATTTTTGTGATAGAACCTCTATAGAGTTTTCATGGATCATTTTAACAAACTCTTGAGGTAAACGAAGTTTCAAAACATTAACGTCTTCATCTAACTCACTCTCAATTCGAGAGCGCTCCATGCCTTCATTAACAGCTAGAGCTATTCCTTCTGGGTAGTTAGAGAGATCGCAAATATCATAATCACCTTGAAGTAAAGAGTCAGCAGTCCCTTGAATTTTAGTATCTGGGTCACCAATGAGGCTTGCAAAATATTTTTTAGGAAAAACATCATACAACTCAAACTTGTCTATTTGAGTTAGTACTTGTTGAATAAATAGCGAACGGTACACTTTTCCTTTAAATGTTTTAGGCTCCAGCAATCGTTTCATATGATCTGATAGTGCTTTCGCTTGTTTTACTGCCTTAGTAAAGTCAGTTCCTTTCTTCCTGGCTTTTACTTCTAGTGGTAATAATACAAGTTGATCATTTTTAATGCCTACAAACAAAATGTCGTCAGATAATGCGCCTTTAGATTTGTTATGCAACCGCGCTGCAAAATCATTGTCTTTAATTTCTAAGCCAAGGTTGCCAGTGACTCTCAGCATTTCACCTACCGATAGAGGAATCCAGATAATATCGCTCGTGATAAGTAAACTAGATAGAAACTTATATGCTGCAACAATCCCTTGTTTTTCCTTTATTTGTTTCTTGGTGTTCTCTGTTTTCTTCTTACCGGATTCTTTAACAATGCTTAATAACCATTGCCCATTTAGTGCATTAAAAGAATTAATTAACTCATCAGATTGGCTTTGTAATAAATCTTTATAAAGGCCAACACGAGAGGACACCGTTATAGCGTCATAGGCTACTGAGTTGGTGTATTGGTCAGCATAGTGGATTAATATTGTATCTTTGGTATCGAAAAACTCTAGAGTAACCTTAGGGTCAATGATGCAAGTCCATAAACTTGAATCATATGATTTAGATAATTTATCTCTAAACGTATCTTTAACTGCAAGTACTGGTACATTGCCTTTTATGTATTTAGCCGACTTATCTCGATACGCAAAAAGTAACTGGTTATATAAGGAGGCTAAACTAACGGATATGTTTTTTGCTTTTACATTCTTCAAGCCAAAACCAGTATAGAAAACTTCATTTTCTAAATAAGAAGCTTCACCAGATAAAACACCATTACATACAATGCCTGATTTACCTTCATTTACGTTGTTTGGTCGTAGTGTAACTTCTTCATTATTTTTGAAAAAGCTCAAATGTGCATAATCATAATCAGTAACCTCTCTTACTTTATGAATAGTGACATTTTTCCTTATTTTGAATATTAAGTCATCTAGAACCGCTTCTTTATCTGAACTGCTTAAGCGAACTAACTCACGTAGTTCTTCAATTTTTCTTGTTTCAGAAAACTCTTCAAATGAAGTAAAATGATATTGCTCATCGTATACATTAACTTGTATCTTCTTCGCTTTACCTTTTGTTTTTTTATAGTAGTTTAAAATCCCCTTAAAAACGTGCGTGTTTCTTTGGTTATTTATTGAGTTTAAAATCAAAGGAGCATCTTTGCTCTGCTGAAATAACATATCGAAGCATGTTACAAAGTCTTGAATTTTCTCGTGTACTAAAGATGAAATATAGTTATTTCCTGAGTCTCTTTGTGGGACGACTTCTAACCAGAGTTTATTATTACCCAATGCTTGCGTTCTAACAAATCCTTCACTTTCATCAAATAAAACAGGTAACAGACCCGCAGCATTAAATTTATCAACAGTTGTAGGCGGAACCTGACTAAAAGAGTTTATCTTATCTACACTTCTTAATTTGGCAAATTCTAAAGCATATGACATACAAATAGGATGGAAAGGACTGAAAAGCTCTTCACTTCCCTTTTTTAACATTCCTATTTTTAATAAGTTACGACTTCTTTGGCTTAATGCTTCTTGAGGAATATTATCTAATTCAGATTTAATATTAAGAAGGACTTTTTCAATTAAATTAAGTAGTTCAGGAGGCCAATTAGTAATAGATAATAAAGTCTCATTTTCTGTCAACCATGAAAATAGTGCTTTATATGCTTGGGCTACTTTAGGGTAATCGTTTTCTATATCCTTAAGGTACATAGAATTGGAAGGTGTATCATCAAAATATAAAACACCTTCGTTGATAATTTTATATTCATCAATACAAAGTTCTTTCGCTTTTACTGAAAGTTCCTTTTCTCTTCCACTGATAATAACTCTTGAGTTTGAAGGCTTGTATTTAGGTATTCTGCCATTATCGAATATATCTATGCTTCGTTGTGTATCAAATAAGCTAGGCAGTTTGACACTTTCAATAACTTTTGTGCCTGTAATGGTAATAGGTAAATGGTAGTCATTTAAAACTAACTCAAAATCACCTAAGACATCTTCTTCACCGCTTTGCCTGAAGTCAATTTCTTTTATGCCCTCACAATTAACTTCGCTTTCAGAGCCTGTAAAATTATGAGTATTTAGGTTTTCTGGATTGAGGACTATTTTATCCTGAACATTTTCCAGAATGAGTTTGCCTTTGTTTCTTTTTATTTCAACTTCTAGTTTTTCAAAAAAGCTTCGTAAATAGAAAGTTTCCTTTTCTACAAAGCAACAGTTGAATTGAAAGCACTCTCTTTGGGAAGGTCTCTTAAGTTTTAATTGTAAAAAAGTAGGTTTACCTTCAAATGGTATTTTTACATTTAGGGTTGAATGCTGATCATGATTGGAGGTACTTATTATGACTTGGTTCTTTTTTAAGTCGCCATAAGGGGTAATTTGTTCCGATTTGAGTAATGGCTCCCCCCTTGTCATCCTTATTTTTAATTCAATAACATTAGAAGTTACTTCTCCAACTAAAGAAATATGCTTTTTAGACGTTCCAGGCTTCCATTCTTCAAGATTTTGTCCGTTTATTTCGATATCACGCAGCTCAAGATTTCTATCTTTATTCCGCTCAATTTCTGCTTCTATCTCTGAAAAAGTTTCATTCTTTATATTACCTTTAATAACTTTTTCTTTAATATAGCGTTCACTAAGTCCTACCTCTTCGAGTTGCCTTTGAAGCTCTGCGGGTTCGTCACCAAAGTCATGCACTCTTGAGTTAATTATTTTTGATAGTCTGGCGTTCCTATCTAACTCTTTCTTAAGTGCCTTTTCATCGTCTATACCCGATAATCTTGGTTCAGGAAAAAGACCATGTTCTTTAAGGTCCATTTTTTCTTTGTGAATAGAGTTATATAGTGATTCATATCCAAATATACTTAGGTTTTGATCTTTAATTTTTTGCTCTGTACTAGTGACTAAATAATTAAAAATTAATTCGTCTTTAATTCCTTTTCCATGCCCTATCAATGCATCGTTGACATACTTAGGCGTGAACACACTATTGTTTACACTAACATCGGTAAATGTAGATGTTAGTGTCTCTAATGAGCTATTGTTTATTACAAATAAGATAGCATTTTCAATATCATTCAGCGCATCTCTAATGCCTGCAATATAATCTTCATGATTAGAGTTATTATCTTGATCACCTAGGTGGTGCAACATGACAATAATTTTTTTACCATTTTCAGTCTCTACATAATTCAACGTTGAATTACCAACGACAAGGGGTTTAAAGTATAAATTTTTAAACCCGTTATACAACTGAAGTGATTGTGCCGGATTAGAGCTGATAAAATGATATTTAGTATCTATTGAGTTTGACGTTGTTATAAATTGACAAAACAACCCTGCTAAAAATTCTTCAAATGGTAGTTTTGACATAGACTGCATCCCCGCTGTCACTTAATTTTTCGATATTTCCTACATTTTCGTAGAATTTTAACAAGGCTTTCTTGGACTTTATATCCAACCAAATGCCACGTTCTTTAAAGCCTTCAATTACATCATCAATAAGAAGCTGACTTTCTGATGAATCGCTTATTACTAAATTGGTAAGCAGCAATAACATGTTAGAATTTAAAACAAAATATTTACCGGCAGCCTTTCTATCAGTAATAAATTCTGCTGCGAATATCTTTTCAAAAACTTCAACAACTTTTTTATTTACACCTTTTCGTGTCGATTTATTAAAAATTTGTATCTGTAAGTTAAGTCCTGAGTTTATGGCTGCCTGAGCAGAGTGTTCAGGCCTATAAACCTCATCAAACAACCTTCCAATACTTTGATTAAGAGAATTTATTTTTGGAGTGAAATGATCGGCATCATAATTATTTAGCATCCAACTTGGTTCTTTTGACAGGTTATTCAAATAGCCTAAATAAGGAAAAAGATTAAATGCAATCCCTCCTGTTTTGCTAAATATACGTTTATATCCATACTCTCTGCACTCAAATCTTTCTTTACTCGCTGACTCAGTTTCCAATATAAAGTAAAGGGGTTGTGAAACAGGTGCTTTATATCGGTTACTTGGAATGCATAGATGACTGGTTAGTTGTGATAAATAAAGAAAAGCATATAGATTTATAAAGCTTTCTAACTCACTCAAAAAATAGCTAGGGCATTGTGCCAAGTTTTTTATATCTGCTGTAAATTTTTCAGCTAAAAAAGGCAAATAGGTTAACCTATCTTTTTCAAAGGTCTTTGACTTACAGAGGTGAAAAATTTTATTTATTAACAACGATTCTAGTGGATTATTACCACTGTATTTCATCTCTTCACATAATGATGAATTCAATAGTCCTTTTATAATATTTACCATAGTATCAGCTTTACCTGCCGATGATTCATGGTTGCTTACCAGATATGCTAAAGGAGTGATTTTCTTGATTGAATTAGAAGCGAAAAATAACTCATCAAAAACATCAACTAATTCACGAGTATCTCGACTATCTCGAAATGACTCTAATATCTCAGTTTTCAGTGTCTCAATATCCCTATCTCCTAGTGACAACTGATATAAGTCTTCTATCAGCGACTGAAAGACACGATCCCAGCCTAATTTATGATACTTAGGTCCTTTAGTGCCAATAGGTAAGAATTGATCTGCAATATTGCTGTACCCTGAAGGCTTATTGTTTTCAATAAGCTTTTCTATATCTAATATTGAAGATTCAATAGTTGTAAAGTGTTCCATTTTTATACCTCTACTGTATATCTACGTCTATTCTTACTAACAGATATAGCTTTATTATTGCTTATCAATTTCATTGATTCGGTTTCTATAGTTCGGTCTACAATATGTGAAATAAGCTCATCAAATTTAGCAATAGTTTCTAAGTTTTGACGGTTAGGTCTAAAGCCATTCGAGATATAAACAGCTTGAATCATAGTGTTGAGATCAATTTTAAATATATAAACAGGTTCATTGTTTATGATTAGCGGAATAGGGATTTTGTCGATTGATGTTAACTGATGGCTTTCTATCCATTCTATGTCGGCCTGGATATTTACCTTGTTGCAGATTGAATAATCTTTTAGTTTTCTACTAACGATAAAGCCATCAACCTTGGCAGGCAAAAGTCTATTGGAGTATTCCAATGCAGAATTAACTATTAATTCCTCTACAATGTTTAAACATAAATCTTCGTCTTCACTCGTTAATTCTTCTTTTTGAAATATACTAATTAAATTCAGATAACTTGTGAGTGATTCTTGTAAATATGATTCTTTTGAAAAATCAGCTAATGATGATTTTAGTGCTTCTTCCCCTAAGATGTATGCGGCTCGTACAACCCCTTGAGGAGTTAACGTGAAGTTAATCAAAGATGAAAGTATATTAATATCATCTTGCACTTCAGAAGATAAAGTTTGAGTCGTATATTCAAGGTAAAAGCTGTCTAGCGCTTGACTGCGTACATTAAGAGGGTCTACTTTCGTAAAGCATCGACTAAATTCATTATCAAATCTAGTAAAAACATTTCCAATAATTCCATCATCATTTTTCATTATTAGGATTTGATAAATAAAATCAACAAAAATTCGAGGGATCAGGAATTGCTCTTCCATTAATCTCGCTAATCCAAATAATTCAATTAACTTATTTTGGAATGAAGGTAATGATAAAACTTCAAAGTTTTTCGCCACGTAAGAACTAGTTTTATTTTCTAATTGGTAATATTTATAAAAGGGATTATTTGGTGTTTCCTCCGTGAGTTTTACTAAAAATTTGGATATGAAATCAGAGGTTATTTTGGAAGATGAGAAATTTAATCTTGGATAACATTCGAAATCATAAAAGCTCACTGCTTTAGCTTTAAAGCCTTTTATATGCCTATTTTCGAAATATTTTTCAAATGACTCTTTGATATCATTATGCCGCTCACTTCCTTGTTTAATAAACTTTTGGAGCATACCTATGTTTATGCCAATAGCTAAAGGTTTATTGCTTAATTTAAACTCATCAAACTTTTCATCTAAACAATCTATAGCTGATTTATGCTGGCTATTACTATGGGTAGCATCTAAATGAAAATCAATTGAGTTACTAAATCTTTTATATAACTGAGTCAGGATCTCAGATTTTCCATCACCTGAGCTTCCGCATAAACAAATAATGCTGTTAGTGTGCGGTCGCTTCAGTACATCTTCTAATGCATATTCAAATTCGATCTGAATATCAGGGGTAATATAAAGATGATCTTTTAGTGCTTGTAGTTCATCTACAGTATTGCCTGTTCGTAATGTTGATACAGAATATTTTGAAGATCTCGATAATACACCTAACGCGTCTTGTAAATTCACTTTATTTCCTTATAAAGATAGCCCTATAACTCAATGATTAATAAGTAGGAAAATCTCAGTTATACACATATATATAATGCTATAGTTCTAATTATATGTCTGTAACAAATTGCACTTCTGGGCTACAACATGATCTAAAACAAATAGAGTAAGTGAGGATTTGTTTTAGCGATTCAATAAATCCAGGCGTTAGGTCCATAATCAGTACATATAAGAAAAGGAACGAGTGGCTATGCCCTTATCGGTGACGTTATTATTAGTTTGTATTATTGGCTATTTGGCACAGTTTATTGGGTTGTGCATGGTCAGAGGCGTAAACGAGTTAAAAAAAGGTAAACCTGAGTTCCTTATAGCTATATTGCTCAGTGGTGTTTTATCCTGGGTTGCTATGGTTTTTACTTCTTTTGCTGATATACCAACAAACTTTAAAACATTTGAAATCAGTATTTGGTTTGCCATAGGTGGAGTATTATTTGGTTTTGGGACAGCTTTTAATCAAGGGTGTGGGGTTTCAACTTTAGGTAAGCTATCTAGAGGAGATTCAAAAATGATTTTCACTATTCTTGGTTGGTTAATCGGCTGGTCTATTTTAGCAAAATGGAATCCATCAATTAGTCATAATAACTTCATAATTTCGCCTGATATTACAATTGGGATTTTGATCGCTCTATCAATTGCGTTAATGCTTTGGGCATTTATTGGGGATAAGGAAAGAAGAAAATTATGGCTAACAATGATGGCTATTGGTCTTATCGGAGGTTTTGTTTTTCTCTTTGACCCTAAATGGCCGCCAAGTGGGCTTTTTCATAAAATCAGCCATGCGATAGCAAACTCTGACAGCAGTTTATGGCCATCTAAAGATAGTTATCTATTATTTGTTTCTTTGCTCATAGGAATGTTCTCTGCTGCCTTGTATACAAAGAAATTTGAAATAATAAAGTCTAGTTGGAAAGAGTGGTCATTACATATTATGGCAGGCACTTTTATGGGTATAGGAGCGTCTTTAGCGCTCGGAGGAAATGATACTCAACTGTTGCTAGCATTACCAACCTTTTCCCCCGCAGGAGGCGTCTCCGTATTAGGTATGTTAGTTGGTATTTGGGTAGGGTTACTTGTTAGAGAAAAATTTGTTGTTAAAGCCTCAATTTAAAGTAAAAAGGTTCTGCTACTTAGTAAAATGGTCGTTTGCAATAGAAATAATTATTCCTTTTAGCTGGAGAAAACACGGTAAGTAATTTTAAAAGAGACATTTTACTCATCTTTTTTTAAAATCTATCCTGACATTAGAACAATCCATATAAAAACATATACATAGGTATAAACCTTAGGCTTTTCACTTAGTCTAAGTTAGTATAATGAACCTATTCAGTTTCAATAAAAGCTAAAATGTAATAATGGATATTGTGTATATATGGACAAAACCATTTAAAAACTTAAATGGTGGGTACAATTTATCATCTAAATATGAAATAAATCTCTCAGGCAATAATGTATACCTAAAAACAAGAAAGAATTACATTGAAGGCTTCTTTGATTCAGAGAGTAAAATTAATATTTCAGCGATAATAGGTGAAAACGGCAGTGGCAAAAGTAGTATTTTAAAATTAGTGCTTAAAAATATATATGCTAGCCATTCGAATAAAGCTAATAATAATGAAAGTTTCGCTATTTTCGAAGCTAACAATTGTTTTTATTATTCCGGTGATATCCCAAAGACTATAGAAAAAGATAATGTTCTCCAAGACTCATTCAGATTTAAAAATGAGTTCTTTACCCTATACTTCAATTACATGTTTGATTCTTTAAAAGATTCTTCCCATGATGAGTGGATCGATAAAATTTATCATAAATCTGATGATTATACGATGCCGCTATTATTAGAGCCTTTCAAAAAAAATAACATCATTAATATTAACAATATAGATTATTTAACTCGTCAAAGGATGATCTTACATAAAAATTCTTTTGAAGATAATAAGTTACTAACAAGTATATTTTCACCTATAAAAGTGAATTTAAGCCTAGATACGGACAAAATACTTAAAATATATACCACGAGTAACGGTGGTGATTATGCTGATAGAGTAAAGGGGGCATATAAAGACTACTTCAAAGACTTAAATAAAGCACTTTCTAACTTAGAGTCTATAAATGTAAGCTTTAGTTCAATTGAAAAACGAGAGTTTGATTCTAGTGATATAAGAGACTTTTTGGAAAGGAAAACATACTCAGAAAAAGAGAAGCAAGAGGCTTACATAAAGGGATTGATTTATGAACTTCCTGCCAAAGTAATAAACAACTTATATATTGCAAACAAAATAGACAAATATCGCCGAGATAACAAAAATATAAAAGGAAAGAAGCCAACATTTGTTGTGCAGAAAGATAAATTTGATATAGAAATAAAAGATAGCTCTCATAGCACGCTCAAATTAAGAAACGCACTGGAGTACCATAATTATATATTAATTGATGAGGGTAGTGAATCTCAACTCCATGATCAGAAACTGAATATATCAAATGAAAAATTAAATTTCCTACCAAGCTGGTTTAACGTTGAATTCATAGATGAAAAAGGGAGCACTTTTTCATCATTAAGTAGTGGAGAAAAGTCTCTGTACACTCTTATGTCAACTATGATCTACCAGATTAATAATATATTGAGTAGACAAGAATTAAATAAAGGGCAATATAATAACCTTTTAATACTCCTTGATGAAACCGATTTAGGTCTTCACCCTAAGTGGCAAAGAGAGTATATATTCAACTTAATTGAAAGCATAAAAGCTATTAAAAGTAATATTAGTGTCCATTTTATTTGTACTTCACACTCTCCATTCATTGTTTCTGACCTTCCCAAAAACAATATTTTATTCCTTAGAGATGGAAGTGAGTGCCAACTTAAAAATAATGAATTAACATTTGCTGAAAACATACATACCCTTTTTAATGATTCTTTTTTTATGAAACAAGACGCCATGATGGGTAAATTCTCAGAATCAATAATCAAAGAAGCTTTTGAATTTTTTGAGAAAACATTGAAAGGTAGAAATAAATCAGAAGCTATAAAAAAAGAATTAAAACTTAACTACATTAAAAAGGAGTCATATTATAAAAAGATTATCGAAATAGTAGGAGATGAATATATTAGGGTTGCAATGATAAATACCATAGAAGAAATCGAGCTAGTGTTTAATCTAAATAGTAATAAAGCTAAGCTAGAAAAGCTAAGGCAAGCAATTGAAAGTAATCCAGACTTATATGATAAATGGCTCAGTGAAATAGAATGATAAAAATAGATTTAGATCATAAATTGCGAAAAACAGGTTTAAATAGACAAGAGTTTGAAACAATTTTTGCAAACAAGCTTTTAGATTATCAACACAAGGCAGTTACCAGACGGGCAGGTTCATTATATGACAGATTTGGACTAGGTCTTAATCTAGCTCGCTCTCGCGATGTCAAAATAAGACTCGATGAAGTGTTTTTGAGGCTCTATTTAAGCTGTCCTGATTTAAAAAATTATATTGATACTTTTTTCAGTCCTATAGCTAGTAATTTAGATGCTAGACAGCTACTAAAAGATATTATCTTATTACCTCCTAATGATTTGAAATATACAGTTAACTCAATTGGAAGTTTTCCATCCCCAAGTTCAATTGGTAAGATATTCGATTATTCAAGAGATAATGATCTTAGAGTTAGACCATCATTTACAGACATTGGGTTTAAGGTTTGCACTTATTGTAATAGAAATTACACTTCAAATTTCACTACTAGAGGCTCGCAGAAGGCAACCTTTACATTGGATCATTTTTATCAAAAAGGTGATTTGCCAATATTTTCTCTTTCTCTTTATAACCTTATCCCTGCTTGCGCTGTGTGTAATACAAATATCAAAAATACCAGAAATGTTAATCATTATGAAAACCCATATTCTGAACATTATGACTTTCATAACAAGGCAAAATTCAAACTATTACCTCATTATAATGTAAAATTAGTAACCTCAGATGCAGACTGTTTCGAATATATAAAACACTTTTATATCAATGAGGTATATAAGACTCATACTATTGAAGTAAAAGAGTTTGTAAAGAAAAGAGAGGTATTCACTGATGACATGATTAGAAAAATTGCTCAATTGACCAGACATTCTGAAATAAGAGTAAAATCAAGTCTGTTTGGAGAGTCTATTTACAATAAAAATATTGGAAACGAATCACTTGGGAAATTAAAAGCTGATTTAGGGAAAGAGTTGGGCTTAACATAGCTGACGTCATTAGAATTTTGTTATGAGAGTTAACCAAATGTATCAAATGACTTATTAAAATAGGGATTCAAGTAAACTGTTACTGTATACAAAAAAAGGAATTGTTTAATGAAAGAGATTCAAATTGAAGACCTGATCAAAACCCTTGAAAAAGTTCTAGAATCAGCCCCTAGCATTGAAGTACAACAAAAGCTGATTGATGAAGTTGAAAATTTACAAAAAGAACATTCGTTATCTCAAAAACAAGCCGTAGAATATGTAATCGGTCCATATTTAAATGACATCGTTAAAATTAAGAAAAACTCATAATACTCATTTGGTGACTTAATGAATAAACAAGAATATTTGGATTGCTGCCAAGTGCAATTGATGGCGATTTTTAATCTCGCTAAGAATCATAAAAAAGATGATAAGCAAAAATTCAGAACAGAGGGGTTTATACAGGCAGGTAAAATATTAGGCATAATATCGCATGAAGATGCTATTAAGATCATGGAACAAGCTCACTTTGAAGTGTTTTCTGAAAGTATTGATTCTCGTAGAAATAGAAAAGCGAGCATAAAAGAAGCTGTCGCCAAAGGCGATGATAATTTCATTAATATCCCCGCTTATGAACGATTGCCAAAATAACCTACAGCTCAAACACTCAAAATAACTCATTACTTATCAGTTAGATAGTTCATTTTTGATACTATCTATTTATATTGTTATTTGTTATTTCTCCCTCTATCTTTAGGTATATCTACCTTAAAGGTGAGGCAATAATGACAAATAGAAATAATATAATTGTCCTTGGTGTCAATGAACTCTATCAAGATAAACAAGTTCAATCCCTACCAACAACGTTACCAACACTGTGTTTTTTTGAGTTTAATCAAACTCTACAAGATGCAATTGATGACGCTATAAAACTATTGTTTGAACATAACCTTCATGAAGTCTCAATTCATACATCCAAAGTAAACTGGTATTTTAAACTAACCGATCGTTATCATCATAATATTCAAAGTCTAATACATATAGATGCCAAGAACATTAGATTCTCAGGCAGGCTCAGACCATACAATCAACCTCATTTTACTACAGCACAAATCAGCATCAACCAACTTAAATTTAATCAAATCCCCGTAAACTCAATAAACTTAGATCAATTAACAACTCCTTTAGCCAAAGGGCTTATTAATAAAATCAAACATCTATCTAGACAGTATTCTGAACAAGAAGATCTGTACTACGGCATTGAACCCATTGTAAGTCATTTAAGAGAACTAGATGAAAAAACAGCATTTGATATTCATTTAGATGGTGAGTCGCAGTTAGGGCTATTAAACAAAAAAGGGAATCAAATCTACGCAAAAATGGAAGCCATTGAAACTAAAATGAATTACCTTTCAGAGCAATTGCTATATCAAATTTTTGGGATAACAAAAGGAGATTGGCTTAGTTATATAGCCGCCAATAGCGAAACATCAACTCAACTTCAATTTGAGCATTGTCGTGTGTATGGCACCACCATAAATATCATCGGCCCTGGTATTACAAAAGCAGGAATCCTTGGTAAGCGAGAGCAATACATCAATATAGAGTTCGGAGAAGAATAGTGAATATTCAGAAGCTTATCTCATCTGTTCGACAAGCTAGAAAGCGCCGCGCTATCAACAACTTTCATAGAACACCACGTGGGGGTGTAGAAGTTACCGATAAGGAATTTAATACTGCCTTATCACTACTCAAAGAGTTATTTAAACAACTTAAGGTGAGTGGTTGCAAGATTGACATATCTTTTTATGGTGAAGTATTTGTTTTACTACCTGAAAGCGTACATAGATTTGAACTCGCAATATCTAACCGACCTAGCATCAAAAGCGCTGAAGGTTTATTGAAAAAACTGGAAAGCGCCCAGTTCATAAAATTAGATAATATGGATGTGGATAACACGTTAGTTGTATCAATCAAAAGCATTCGTTCCCGTGCGAAGTGGAAACACTATTCGGTGTCTGAATTTAAAAGTGATTATGCTTTATTTGCAGATACCATCCTTAAAGAAATTCGCCAACGAGTTCGCTACTACAATAATCAAGATTCAACTGAGTGGTCGGTTAATTACTCAAGTACTGAAGACAAGCTAGCAACCATTCATTTGGGAGGGGCATTATTTGGGTCTGTATCAATGCTATTTTATTTATCTAAGCATTTAAGAAAAGTGATTTACGTGAAAGATTTATCAATCTCAGGAAGCCAAATTACGGTTAATAAATCTCATGTCACTGAAGAAATGAATCATTATTTTGGCAAAAAAGAAAATGCATTTTTTGAAAAATACCTTCTGGGTTATAACGCGATGAGTCACGATCATGGCAATGAAGGATGATAATTAATTAAAGTTTCAATCTTTACACGTATTAAAGTGAACTATTCCCAGCCTTTATAGAGTAACGGCGTCTGGCAGATTCGATATTGTTTAAATACTTCCCCTTCGCCATTAAAAGTCAAAAGTACAGCCTTCTAATCGAAAGCTGTATACTATTTTAGTCGATTATAATTTTTGGATAATATTCCAAAACCTATCTTTTTCAATATCATCCATTAGATGAATTTTGACCAAAAGCTCAGCCACATCATTATTATGCGTATAGAAAAACTCAACAGGAACATTGAGAACGCTAGCCAACCGTTGCAACATTCCAAAATCTGGTGAATGTTTGCCTGTCTCGTACTGATTCATACGTGCAGAAGCGCTATTTAGATCAACACCAGCCAATTCACCTAACTTTTTTTGTGATAACCCAGCACTTTTACGAGCCTGCCTAAGTCGTTTTGCGACTGGAGAACCGTCCGGACTCAATTTACTCATAAATACTTAAACAAGCTAAAAACTAAGATTTTCTTAGTTTTTAGCTTGTATAGATACTAAGGATTCCTTAGTATCTAGGTTTTAATAATTTGGAAGAGAATTAAATTTATCGTGAAAAATATAGTTATCAATGAAGGCTCAAATTATCTTATCTCTCCAAATGGTGAACCGATCGCTGAGTCGTTATGGAACGACGGTAAAGATATACATAACTCGATCAAGTTCTATTCTCACTATTTACTGCTTTTAAAAATTATGGAACCTGCTGCTGAGTGGGAAAAAACTAGAGAGTGGAGTACATACGTTTATCATGACTTGAATAGTGCGCTAGAACATATTGGTAGAAAAAAGAAAAATGAGCACCGACTGTATTTTTTGAATAACTATGGGGAAGCTAGCAAGTTTTCACTTATTCGTAGTATTAGGCGAGTAGAACGAGAGAATGATGAGGCGTTATTCATATTTCGAGATGAAAATATTAAGGACATATTTGCATGCCCAGCAACATCAACTCTTTTAGGAAAAGAAACTGATGGTCATCCAATTTATATGAAATCTTATCCCCCAACTATAAATTGGTTGATTAAAGACTAACAAGTAAAGCAGGTAGTGGTTCTGTATAGTTAACACTATATCCCGTTGATCTTTGATTGATTCTATCGAACATAGAGTTCTATAATTTTAGTATATCGGAGGCAACGAATTTTGAAATAGTTTTTAGTGTGCCATCAACCGGCTAAAAATTCGTTACTCTTCCAACTTTATAAGAAGAACTTTGAATAAAATTAATAAGTTTTTTAGTCTGATCAATTTTATTTGATGACTAAACCATCGCTTTCAACTAAAACTTTATAAAAAAACAGTTGAGCCAAAAATTATTTTTCTTCTTCGATTTTTAACATTTCTACCTAAACAGGATCCTGTTTAAAAACTGTCAAAAATAGTGAAATTAAATTAACCAACAATTCAACATCTTATCAGAAATCAGTTTAATGTTTTTCGTTATATTATATATGACACACATAATATAACAACAAATATAACCTTAAAAAACATCAACTTAAAATCACAAAACCTTAAAAAAGGTGTTGACAAGTCCCCCGTCTAAAATGATAAGTTAAACCAAATTAAATTCGTAAATGAAGTACTCATAAACAATGAATAAAGATGTTAGTGACGAAGTATTTATTTCTATGATGCAGTTATGGGTATATAAAAATGCAACATACCCATTAGAGCTAATAACCTTTTTACTGTCAGATAATGGTGAGAAAAACATTGCCATTCCAGATTACGGAAGTGATGGAAGTAACTATTTATATTTAGGTAAAGAATCATACACGAACTATACATCTGCTTTAACTAAACTGGGCGCTTTAATGGATAAGATGGACTATGAAAGAAGCTTAAAAGTTTATAAATCAGGGCACCCATTAAGCTGCCCGAACTTTTGTGGTGGTTATGATAGCCCGCATGATTCAAATCCATTTGAAGAAAGCACAGATAATTATATTGAGTGGGAGTCAGGGAGGTTTTTTCGTTTATCTGAAGATGAGCTGAAGTAAATAAGCTGTTAGCTATTTTTACTTTATTGAGCCATTTGATTGGTAGTACAGAATTATCAAATTTAGATATGATTAAAATGAAAAGAGGAACGAATGCCTAATACCAATCGAAGTAAAATCATCCAAGCTGATTTAAATTTAGGCAAACTTCCCTACTATGCAACGAATGAACAAGGCAACTTCATAGAAGAACAACATGGCGAACACCGCCTTAGGGTTCTGAAATATCACTCTGATCAATTTATAAATAATTTTCCTCTTATATCCAACGCTGAACGCATAAGAGAGATTATTCTGTTCAATCTCTATCTCATTGAGCGATACAACGGCAACTTTTCACTCAAGAGAAATAGGACTTCTGCTAACGAAAACTACGTATGGAGTCAAGGTCACCTAGGTGCGAAAAAAGGTAAAGGTCTTAAACTTACAAGTATTAGTCCAATAGCCAAAGACCTAAAAAGGTATCTAGATTGGATGATAAATGAAAACATATCCCTTGAAGAGATAATGGCAGTACCACAAAACTATGATCCTAATACTGTTGAAGAAGCTGAAGCACTATTACCCGTTTGGCGTTTCAGAGAGCACATTAGAGAATTAATTAGAGCCAAAGAGATAGCATTTTCTCTTGGGGAAAGAACGCTTAATAGTATAAAGGTTTTTTATTTATGGTCTTACCGGAGAGCTGAAGTCAACGCACTTCCCTTCACTATGAAGCTTGCTGCGGTTTCAAAGAAAAGAAAAGATGATGTCAATGCATTATTCACAATGCCGGGTGTCAAACTTGAACATAAACGCGCACTCAAAAGCTATATAAGCAACCTCAAACTGCCAAATGATGATAAGCCAAAAGATGATAAACCTAGACAAGGTTTGCAAGCGTATACCGGAGAAGAACTTAAATTATTGATGACGACTAAAACCTATACTCATCGAACTTATGGTTTATTTATTAAATGCTGCTTGATGGCTGGATTGCGATCAAATGAAGTAATCCAAATTAATCATGATGAGATCCCTGACCCTAGCAAAAAGCGAGTGAGTTTTTCATTGTCGTTAATTCGAAAGTTTGACAGAGCAACAAATCTGAGAATTTCACCTCGGTTGATACAAATGCTGTGGGAATATACACAAACTGACACTTATAAAAAACGACAATTAAAACATGAAACCAAATACGGAAAAAATAACCCTAAACATCCATTACCTTTATTTATAAACCGTGATGGTGAACGCATGAAAGAAACTAGCGTTCAAAATACAATACAGAAAGTTCGTGCCGACCTTAAATGTCTAGGCTTACCAAGGCTAGAACGTGATCTTCACGATCTCAGAGCAACATTCGCTACTTATTGGGCCATCGCCATGTTGAAGAAAGGCTACTCACCCAATGATATCAAGGTAAAGCTTATGCTAATGCTTTCTCATGAAGACTTTGAAACAACCCAGCTTTACCTTGATTTCGCCATAGAAGGCCGAGTAGGTAAACATGGGGCTATGGATGAATGGGTTGTTGATATTTACCAAGAAGTAATGAATAGGTTAGAGGAAGCAAGAAAAATTGTGGTAGAAGCATGATCCCTAATCGTACGCATAAAGTGCTTGAGGATTTATCAGCGTATTCGGAACAATTACCTAAAGATGGACTGTATATATTCACACAAGCCTGTATGCCAGTAAAAGAGCGATCTTGTCCTGGTCATGATGTAACAGCAGAAAGATATAAAGACTTGCTAAAATATATACAGATTTACAATCCATCATCAAACATGAGAAACCTCCATAACTTTATTGAGAGTGGCTTCAACTTATTTGAAGATCGAAATAAGTGGGCAAAGGTTGAAAAAGAACTATATTTAGCTGAACTAGAACAGGTTCATACACAACGTGGCGGTTCTGTGTTAACAGGTATACTTAATCTAGCTAAAATTTACTTTAATGATCAAGATTTACACTCACCTAGCCGCTGTGGATTTGCTAAAAGCGCTATCGATATTTCACGCATGTACCTTTACCCGATTAGCTGGGTATTTGAATTTAATAAACTAGCAACAAAAATGATAGAGTTACCAAATGGCAGTGCTAAATACAAAAGCGTTATTGGTGCTTTGCTAAACACACTGGAAGTTTCTCGTTACAACCCTGTTATTATTAAAAGTTTACGAATTGAAATTAGTTTAAGCGCTGCTTTAGATAATGATGAAGTATTCAACGTCTTGCTAGAAAACACACCAAAGAAAGATAAAAGCAGGGTTAAAAAAGTACGTAATATTCATAACCCTAAACTACATGGGAAAGAAGCTAAGCAAGCCCCTCGTAATATACATAATTTAACCGCAGGAAAAACACCTAAAGGCGCGTACTGGATTCACGAGCTTTCACCAAACTGGTTCAAGCAATGTCAGCAACACATTAATAGCATATATCAAAATAAAGGTGAAAGAGAAGCAATAAGCGCAATTACAAGATTGACAAAAACGAGTAGTGTAATAATTGACTGCAAAAGTCACTTACCAAATTTAGATCTACTTAAAAAATCAGGCATATCTGCATTTTTCGCTCAAGAAAATAAGCTAGCAAAAGCACTCTACTCCATTGATGAGAAGCGCCTGAATGACTCTTTTGGTGAGATATTTATCATGCATAACTCAATATACGATGCTAATTTATCTATTAAAAGCATAATGGATTATGCAATCCAATTTAATTGCGACTCTGGTGATAACAAATACCGCTACATCATATTAGATAATCTCGCTAAAAAATTTCCTAAACTCGCTGAAAAAATTTATGAATACGCTAATTATGAACTAGGCCGTATAGATGGTTTTAAAGGTTCTGAAGAAACGGTTTTTGGACGAATGAGCTCGATTCGTGCAACCTTTAACCACCACCTGAATTACCTGGATAACAATGACATAAAGCTACTTTATCAACACGGCGTTGATGCACTAGAAATGAATAACTGCCGTATTATTAAACGTATCCGCTACACCTTGAAACAAAAATTTGAATCTAATGAACTAAAAAGATCTTCAGCAAAACAATCACAGTATGCTTTCAAAAAATTCTGCCATCACTTTAAATTAACAGAAGTAAGTGCTTATGCTATCTCGGCAAAAAAAAGAAGACATCATGAAGAAAAAATCAGCGCATCTGATTACTATACCATTGAAGAAGCGGTCTCGCTTACATACGCAATTGAGTTAGCACTTAATACCAAAGGTCTTTCTAAACACAACGAATTGTTGTTACGCCTTGCAAGAATTTTCATTAAAACAGGTTGGAACCTATCACCTGTATTAAAGTTAGAAATCGACGATATACTAGAACTAAATGCTCCACTAACTGGCAAGGCTATGAGTTTTGTTCGCCTATTCAAGAAACGAGCAAATTACAGTACTCAGTTCTACGAATTTGATATGGACGCAGAAACTATTGATGACGAAGGCTTAATATTTGGCAAAGAAGTGACCAACGCTTTAGCGGATTTAGAGTACATCCGTGACAATTTATCTGGCGAATTACGCCGCCATTTAAAGGATGACAGTAAGCTTAAATATAGACTTGCTCTATATAAAGATGATGACGGAACCACTTTAAGCGTTGCCAAAGAAAATTTTTCAAGCAAAGTAAATGATGTTTTGAAAAAGTTTGAATGTGATGTGCCATTTAACACCCAGCGTATCCGTAAAGGTGGCCTTAATTACGTTTATCAAAAATTTGCTAAAAACTTCAAGAAATACAAACAGGCTGGTCAGCATTCACTCAAAGTTTTTTTAGATACCTACCTACGTGATGATGGCATCCGCTCAGAAGAAAAACTCGCTTCCGCAACATTTACCATGTCACAATATTTCTCAGGCAGACCAGTCACCAACGATATTATCATTGTCACCGATATTCCTCCTGACACCAAACAAACTCCAACTGGACGCTGTGCTTCCAAAGGCAATGACGAAGAAGCCGAAGCCTTCATCAAATCACAACAACGCTTAAATCGTGATTCTGGAACTGAAACGACCCAGTGCGGTGACTTCAATGCTTGCCTATTTTGCCGCCACTTCCGCTTAGTAGCCGATGCTGAACATGTTTGGCGATTGCTCTCTTACCACCGTTATGTTGTCGGTGACATGGAACGCGGTATTAGTGATTACGAAGGCACAACAGATCAAGCTGAGTACATCGAAATCATCAATGAACGTATAGAAATAATCTTACAAGAACTAAGTGAAATTGATCATGATGCAGTTACCTATGGAAGACAACTACTTGAAACTGAAGGCTGCCATGAAGATTGGGCCTTTCTTGCTGACATAAGGGTAGCATAATGAAATTAATAGATTTGATTGAGCATATTTCTGTACCTGATGAAACGGGGTTATTAACTATTAAGCCATTAACTTATATGGAGTTCAAAGGGCTTGATTCAGTGGTTATAAATGAAATAGAAAGTGCCAATAAAAAATACAACGGTTCAATATGTTTTGGTGATGACACTTGGCGAGATTCTTCAAGCTCTTCAATTAACTTTAAGGGATTATCATCTGCATTTGAATATGAAATCAAAGCCGCTGCGATATTGGCTACAAACTCAGGGCTTTTTGAAGGTGGAGATGGTCAGAAATTTGGAACAACACGTACTCAGATTAGCCCGTTAATTAAATTAGGAAAATATCTGAAACAGCATAACGTTAATTCGCTTTTTGCATTCAATCAACTCCCCAGTCTTCTAAAGCGTAACCATTTCGTTAATTTTATTACAAATGTAATGGGGTTTGACAGTGGAAGTGATTTTCGAGCCCCAAGGTTCTTTAATGAGCATATGAACTATGGTCTCTTTTCTGAAGAAACGCTCGATATTTTCTGGGATGAAATACATAAACTAGAAATAACAACTGAAAGTGTGCAAAGTGTCAAATCCTACCCAATAGTTCCTTCTGGTATCTTAAAATCCATCATCAGCGAATGTGAAAAAAAATTAAATACTGCGGCAGAAGCAATTGATGAATGGGAGACAGTAAACAATAAGTTTATTGAATCAGTTGGGAGTGCCTCTTTAGCAGGTATTGAAAAGAATTCTTCTACCATTATTAAAAAAGCGGTAGGAAAAAAATTCAACGAAGAATTAAAAACTACTTATGAAGCCTTTAATAATCTTAAACTAAACGTTTTAACCTACATTCTAACGTACACAGGAATGCGCAAAGAAGAAGCCCTTTCTTGCACGTTAGGCTGTGCTTCATTTGAAGATGGGCGCTATTACGTAGAAGCTATTTTAACAAAGACTGACGAAACTGAAATAAAACTCAAATGGATAGCGAACAAAGATACATATGATGCTGTATTACTGTTGGAACGATACATAGTAGGAATGCATAAACGTGCATCAATTATTTTAGAAAAACATAGCGATATTCTCACCGAAAGCCTTAAACATAGATTAACTTATGGCCTTAAAAAGAAACTTCTATTTGGAGTAGCTGATAACCTTACCTCAATAAACTTTACTGAAGCTAATCTTGGTGCCGAGTCATCTAACAAAAAGAAAAATCCCAAATTTACACTTCACAAATTTAAATATTTACTAGCCTCTGAAGATATAGATCAACTCGAATCACTGAGTTGTAATTACAAAGCCGTCAGAGGTAAAAATAAAGGTATAAAATACGTTGAAGGTGATACATACCGTGTCACCGCTCATATGTTTAGGCATAACTTTGCTTGGTTTATTATCGCTAATCGATTAGGTGAACTAGACGACATCAAACACCAGTTCAAACATCTAGCTAGCTCAATGACGATGGTTTACGCCGCAAGAGGTTATCAATCCATGGATGAAATGATTAGTATGTTTGAAGATTTTGAAGAGTTGTTAGTAGACACTATAGCTTCAGAAATAACCGAAGAAGCAGCGGAGGGAACTTTATCAGGCGCAGGAGGAGAACGATTAAATAAAGGTGCTAAAAATCTGATATTTGATGTAATAGCCTCCAGAGCATCTGATACAGGCAGAACAATCAAACAGATACATTTCAAAGACCTAAATGCTTATAAAGATTTTCTTGTTCAAAATTTAAAAAATATTCGTGGCCTACCTCATGGATATTGTACTGGTGGCGCGGAGTGTAAACTTAAAAACGTTGGGCTACCCAGTGGGTGTGTTTATTGTCCAAGCTACACAGTTACAAAAAAACAAAAAGTTTATTGGCAAGTAATGAAAAACCAAGCTGATAGTAAGTTAGAAATGTACAACAATAAACTAACCACAGCAGAACAAGAAGAATACTCTCTCATGGCCGAGAGTTGGCAAAATTCAAGCAATGCTGCTGAAATTATTCTTACTGATAAAAGGCCATTGCGTGTACAAGAGGAAACTATCGCATGAGCGAGAATGAACTAACAGGGCAACAGTTAATGCAAAATGCCTTAGATCAATTAATAAATGATCCTTTGGCTAAAATAAATCAGCATCAAGTAGCCCAAAAAGCAGGACTGAACCATTCTAACCTTCGTAAATCAACCTATGAAGAAGTTAAAGATAATATTCTTGATGCTCAAAAAAATAGAGAGCAAGAACTCCTGATTTTGAGTTATATACAAGAAATAGCAACATTAAAAGTAAAACTCAAAGAAGCTAAAGTAAAGATTGCTAAACTAACCCAAACATCTAACGAACCGACACTTAAAGAAAAAAAATCTGCTGAAGGCAAAATGCTAGCGCGACTAGTAGAAATGTATAGATTTAACGATTTACTTAAAACAGAACTACGCGATAAATACCAGATGGATATTGACGAAGAAAGTGGTGAAATACTAAATGTTAAATTTGGGCAAATAAAATAAATACTAAAGCCAATAAGTATGGCTTTAGTATTGAGAAAACTCTGCAATAGAATAATAAAATTACCAGTTTAAGAAGTCTGGTAATTCTATTAATTAAGTTACATATTTTTTTCTGTAAACTCAGCTAAGCTACTACGCTCTACTTCATCAAAAATAAGGACAGAACCTTTTTCGTAATTGCGATAGATATTTACCGCAGCAGAAGCCCCGCTCGAAGTAGGTGTCACAAACCTATCGTCTATCTGGCTGAGGTTGCCGAGGACAATTGTACGGCAGTTTTTACCTCCACGACTTAGCATCCCCTTCATTTGAGCACGAGTCATATTCTGTGCTTCATCTATAATTAAAACAGCATCATCAATAGATCGACCTCTAAAATACGCCATTGAAGTAAACTCTATATTTGCTTTATCAATAATATGTTCAACAGTTGCACGAGTACTTTTTTCATCGTCTTCATCGTGTGAATGCATTGAAATTAATGCGTCGGTAACACCAGCTAAAAGAGGTAATGATTTTTCAGTTAGATCACCAGGTAAAAAACCTGGATCATCGTCCATAAAATCTCGACTCCTGACGACAACAATCTTTTTATATTGCTTTAATTCGATCACTTGATGAAGACCAGCTGCAATGGCTAAAAAAGTTTTTCCGGAACCTGCGGGGCCAAGGATGATATTAAGATCAAAGCCAGGATCTGTTAGCTGATCTAAAGCTACCGCCTGTCGCTGATTTTTAGGGAGTATTCCCCAAATTTTTTCTGGTTTTCGCTGAAGTAATGACGTAAATACATGCTCACCTGTAACTTCTTTTATTTTTCCTACGTGACCAACTTCATCATACCAATACATATTAGGCTGCGCTTCATCGTTAAAAATATCTCGATTAAATCGATATAGTTTCCCGCTCATAGCAAAGTCTTTTTCTTCTTCACATCGATCAAATAAGTCTCCACTGAATGACTGTACGCCTGTGTATAAGAGGTCTATATCAGAAATCTGATTATCAACTAAAACATCTTCTGCATCTACGCCAATCGTTCTCGCCTTTAGGCGCATATTTATATCGCGACTAACAATTGTAACATCACGCTCTAACTCATTTTGCATATGAAGAGCGTAATTAATAATGCGATTATCAGCGTCACTACCAATCGCATGTTTAAGCTCTTTAGCAAAACCTATTTGTGTATCAATGCCTATGAATAATTTTCCGCGTTTCGCTGTTTCAGTGCAAGGTAACTGAATACCTTTTTCCATTTCTTCGCTAGAGTGTCCGTTGATGATGTCTTCGAGCATTCTGATAACAGCGCGAGCATCTTGACTTACACTCTTATCGGTTCGCTCTTTTAAGTTATCAAGCTCCTCCAGAACGGTTAAACATATATAAATATCATCGCCATATGCTAAAAGACTTTTTGGGTCATGTACTAATGCAGATGTGTCTAAAATTCTCGGATTGCGGTTTTCATTTGAATTTTTCATTATAGATTCACCCCAAGATTTTTAATTTTTGTTTGCGATTTCTTGCTAGATAAAAATGCATTTAGTGAATCCATTTTATGCCACCTCTTTTAAAAGGTTTATTTCATTTAAATAGTCATTTGCTGAAGCTAGGGGTAACAAATTATAATTTCCAGCTGTTTTTTTGAGCGACATTTGAGGTGATTTACCAGATATTCTTGTTACTCCTTGCTCAGGGCAGATAAAATGGGAAGGTAACGACTTATTTGATAATTCAAAAATTGGGTATGGTGTTAAATAATTACTGTCAATTTGTGCCAAATTACCTGAGCACACCAGCTTAGTTCCTTCACCACAACGGGTAATAATGGTTTTTAGCTGTGAAGCCGTCAGGTTTTGACACTCATCGAGTAATACCAAGGCATTTTGAATACTTCGCCCACGCATAAAGTTGACGCTTTTAAACTGAATATTAGCCTTGTCCATAATGTAATTTAGGCTACCATCCATGCTTTCATCTTGCTTATGCAATACTTCCAACGAGTCAGTAATAGCGGCTAACCATGGCGCCATCTTCTCTTCTTCCGTGCCTGGTAAAAAGCCTATTGATTCGGCAATTTCTGGCGTACTGCGCGTAACAATTATTTTATCGTAAAGTCCGCGTTCTATCACTTGCTCTAAAGCAGTTGCTAAGGCTAATAAGGTTTTACCACAACCGGCAGGGCCAGTCAGGATCACAAGATCAATAGTCGGATCAAGCAAAGCATCCATTGCCATACCCTGATAAATATTTTTAGGATGAATACCCCAAGCTTGTTTTGACATTAATCGTTCACGGCTTAAATCTGTTATCGCCAATTTGTCATCGTTCCAGCCAGTAATTTTACCGGCGAAGTGCTCACCTTCATCAATAAGGTATTCATTCATATAGCTGCTTGGCAATAAATCCCGCTTAATATAATGGGTAGTATTACGGCCTTCAGTTTCACTTTCGCATTCATTAACATGTTGCCAAAAGTCATCATCAAATTGGTGATAGCCTTTGGTTAAAAATTGAATATCATCAATTAACTGATCAGTGCGGTAATCTTCAACAAAGGCTAAACCAGCGCCCTTAGCTTTCAAACGCATATTAATGTCTTTAGTCACCAAAACTACTTTATTTTTTGGCTTTTCGGTTTGCAGATAAATTGCTGTGCTAATGATACGATTATCGTTTTCATTGAAAGATAGCTTTACTTTACTTTCCTCAAGCGCATAGTCATTAAAAATGGATAATCGACCACTGGGATGCTGTTCATCATTTTCTGGTAGTTTGACGCCAGCAAGCACTTCTTCTGGTGAAGCATTTGCTAAGGTGTCCTCTAAAGCACGAATGGCGACTCTAGCATCTCGACTGACGTCTTTGTTGCGGTCTTTTATTGAGTCTAATTCTTCTAATACTGTCATGGGCACGACAACATCATGTTCTTTAAATGAAAGGAAAGCGAAAGGTTCGTGTAATAAAATATTGGTGTCTAAAACGTAAATTATTTTTTCTGTCGTCATATGAAAGTCCCTTACCAAGTTGAAGGCTCTACAGCGCTGTTATCATTAATAAAAATAACTATTGCTGCTAGCAACCACTAAAAGTTGATAACTCATCTAACCAAAAAAATTTCATTTCCTTTTACTGCATTTTATTACAGTAAAATAGTTTGTATTATCAGTCCTGATGACAACAAACCTGTCTCCACTTTGACAGTTTATTTGATTACAGGCAAGCGGATTTTCACGGCAAATAATCTCCTTTATAATCACTAAAAGACGAAGTTTCAAACAGCGTTTTTCTAGAATCGTCTGAGCTATTGAAAGAGCTAATTATCTTCATTAAATTTTGTAACCTTGAGATCTAATATTTTTAATCAAAAAAAGTCGCTTTTTTCAGATTTATTTAATGATCACTTCTATGATTAACGGTACTATAGCGCCCTTTTTTTGGTCGTATATTTATAGCACACGCTATTAAGTTGGAGTTTTTCTATGTCATTTCACCCCGGACAACGCTGGATTAGCGATAGTGAGTCAGATCAAGGACTAGGGACAGTTACTGCTGTCGAAGGTCGTTTTGTTACTGTCGTATTTACTGCCACTGGCGATGCTAGACAATATGCCATAGACAATGCTCCACTTACTCGGGTGATATTTAACACCGGTGACAACATCCCAAGCCATGAAGGCTGGTTACTTAATGTTGAATCCTTTGAAGAGTCACACAACTTAATTACTTACCACGGTATTCGCCAAGACACCGGTGAAGCTGGGTCATTAAAAGAAGTGATGATTGATCATTTTATTAAGTTTAATAAACCACACGACCGTTTATTGAATGGCCAAATTGACCGTTTAGATTGGTTTCGTCTACGTAAAGACTGTTTACACCACCAATTTAGCCAACAGCAATCTGATTTAATGGGCTTAAGTGGCGGTCGCGTTAATTTAATACCACACCAGCTATACATTGCTGAAGAGGTTGGTAGCCGTTTTGCACCACGCGTTTTATTAGCGGATGAAGTTGGTTTAGGTAAAACTATTGAAGCGGGTTTAATCATTCACCAACAATTGGTGACTGGCCGAGCAAAACGTGTGTTGATTATCGTACCAGAATCTTTAATGCACCAATGGTTGGTTGAAATGCTACGCCGCTTTAATTTGCAGTTTAGTATTTTTGATGAAAGCCGTTGTGAAGAAACGTCAAATAGTGAAGACGGTGATAACCCATTCAGCACCGAGCAATTAGTTTTAGTTAACCTAGGTTTTGTTACTAGAAACCCTAAATGGTATGAAGCGTTAATTGCGGAAGAATGGGATTTAATGGTGGTTGATGAAGCGCATCATTTAAACTGGCAGCAAGAAGATGCCAGTATTGAATATCAGTGTATTGAACAATTAGCGCAAACTATTCCGGGTGTATTGCTATTAACAGCAACGCCAGATCAACTTGGTCATGAAAGCCACTTTGCCCGTTTACGCCTACTTGACCCAGACCGTTTCTTCGATTATCAAAAGTTTACCGAAGAAGAGCAACATTACACAGAAGTTGCGGATGCTGCGAACACCTTGGTAGCTAATGAAGCACTAACAACAACGCAAATGAATACCTTAACTGAGCTGTTAAAAGAAACAGATGTCAGCGACTATATCGCTGATATTAATCAAGCAGACCAAGCTCAACAAGATAATGCTCGTCAGCACATTTTATCGCAATTGTTAGATCGTCACGGCACTGGCCGCATATTATTCCGTAATAGTCGCAATACTATTAAGGGCTTCCCTAAACGTGAATTGCACTCTGCTCCGCTTGCAATGCCTGAAGCATATCAATCAGCAATTAACGAATTATTACTTTCTGGCACTGCGGAAGACTTACAAGCGACTAAACAAGCGAAGTTGTTATTTACGCCTGAAATTCTATTTTCTTTAGACAGTCATGAAAACTGGTATGATATTGACCCTCGTGTTGAGTACTTAATTGATTTACTACAATCACTGAAAAAAGAAAAAGTATTGGTTATTTGTGCCCATGCACAAACAGCCATTGACTTAGAAACAGCATTACGTGTTAAAGAAGGCATACGCGCTGCCGTATTCCATGAAGGGCTAAGTATTTTTGAACGCGATCGCGCTGCGGCCTATTTCGCACAAGACGAAGACAGCGCACAAGTATTGTTGTGTTCTGAAATCGGTAGTGAAGGTCGTAACTTCCAGTTTGCTCATCATTTAGTGTTATTTGATTTACCGGGTAACCCAGATTTACTTGAACAGCGTATCGGCCGTTTAGACCGTATCGGTCAATCAGAAACTATTCGTCTACACGTGCCGTTTTTTGAAGACTCACCACAAAGCTTGTTATTTAAATGGTACAAGCACGCCTTAAATGCCTTTGAGCAAACCTGTATTACTGGCCATGCAGTGCATCAATCATTTGGCGCTAAGCTGTTTGAACTTGTACTAAGCGCTAGCTGGGAATCTGCTGAAGCTGAAAAAATGATCGAAGACAGCCATGAAAAGCATTTGACCATTAAGCAAGATTTAGAATCAGGCCGTGACAAACTACTTGAGCTGCACTCTTCTGGTCAAGGTCGCGCGAACGCCTTAGTTGAGAAAATCGAAAAACTTGATCAACAAATTCATTTGCCACAATTCATGTTCCAAATTTTAGATGTTTTCGGTATTCAACAAGACGATAAGGCCGATAATTCAATTGCTTTGCAGCAAAGTGAACATATGCTGACCAGCAACTTCCCTTGTTTGCCAGAAGATGGGACAACGATTACTTTCAATCGCCACACTGCTTTAGCCTGTGAGAACTACCAACTTATTACTTGGGATCACCCTATGATACGTGGTGCTATGGACTTAGTGCTTTGTGACCAACTGGGTAATGCCAGTATTGGTATTTTGAAAAACCCAGCATTACCTGCCGGGACATTTTTCTTAGAGTGTATTTTTACTTTAGAGGCAATAGCTCCTAGTAACTTGCAACTTGGCCGTTATTTACCGACCACGCCTATTCGAATTTTAGTTGATAAAAATGGCAATGACTTAGCGGATAAAGTTAGTGAAGCAGTATTAGATCAGCAATTGTCACTGGTGAAAAAGCAAGTTGCATTGCAATTAGTTAAAGCACTTAAGAGCCAAGTGGCACCTTTAGTTGCTAAAGCTGAAACACATGCAGAAAAGCAGATTGATGTTATTCAGCAAAAAGCACTGACGAGTATGAAAGCGGCAATGGATGAAGAGCATCAACGCTTAACAGCGTTAAAAGCGATTAACCCAAGTGTTCGTCAGCAAGAAATTGATTTCATTAGCATGCAAAAATCGGCTTTGGCTGAATATATTGAGAAAGCACTGATTAAGTTTGAAGCCATTCGCCTAATCGTTGTCAGCCAATAAAAGCGTAGTTAAGGATTTGTTGAGATGAGTGCTAACCCCGATTTTATTTATCAGCCACCTATGTCACCATATCTTGATATTATTTATCAAGATGATGACCTTGTGGTGCTTAATAAGCCAAGTGGGTTACTCACGGTTCCTGGGCGTTTGCCAGAACATCAAGACTGCTTACAAAACAGAGTCATTAAAGTATTACCAACAGCAACTGTTGTTCACCGTTTAGATATGGCGACTTCGGGTATTATTTTAATGGCGCTAAATAAGCCAGCACATGCCGCTGTAAGCCAACAGTTTGAGAAACGTTTAACAAAAAAACGTTACATTGCACGTGTGTTTGGTTATGTAAAATATCTCACTGGCTCGGTTGATTTACCACTAATATGTGACTGGCCTAATCGTCCAATGCAAAAGGTCGATCATGAACACGGCAAACCCTCTCTAACCCATTATAAAGTACTAAGCCACGATAAAAATATTGATGACAATATGACAACACTAGTTGAACTAAGCCCTATTACCGGGCGTTCACATCAACTTAGAGTGCATATGTTGGCCATAGGTCATCCTATTTTGGGCGATCGTCTTTATGCCCATGAAAAAGCATTAACGGTAAGTAATCGCTTACAATTACACGCACAAATGCTAGAAATTAGCCATCCAGTTTCCAAACAGGCGTTAGTATTTTCAAAAACATGTCCATTTGACTAAGCTGCTAAAGCAAATAAGATTATTGTCGATAAATTAGATAAGATGAGGAAACATTCACTAGTTGTCTTATTTATGCCACCAACGTCAAGGATCTTTAATTTGTTTGCATGTGTTAGAGCCGTATTAACTTCTTTATTGCTAAGCATTTCATTAGTACTTAGCTTACTTCACAGTAATGCAATTGCCGCTGAACAAGAAAAAGCACAAGCGACTGAAAAGCCTCTCACAGGAAATACTGACACTAAAACCGCCGACGAAAAAACAGCTGACAGCGCTACAATTGATGCAAATGCCAGCGATAGTAAATCAAGTAACGATGAAACCGAAAACGGCAAGTCTGAAGCAAATACATCAAACTCTGCTGTGCAAAAACGCATCATCAATGCCCCTGTTGATGCTTTTAAGCAACAGCAACAAGACTTAAAACATTATCTCAAGGGTGATGATGTTGAAGCAATATTAGTCGGCACTGATGAGTTTATTATCCTGACAGATAAACATAAAACAGCAATGAACAAAGGTGTGATGATATTGCTACCTGATTGGCAACAAAGCGCAGCCAGTCCAAATGCTATTAAGCAATTACGTGACAATATGCCTGAGCAAGGTTGGACGACACTGACACTGCACCCACCACACCAACCAGATAACTACCCATCGCAAGCATTAGTTGCAGAAGACCGCCTAAAAGAAGATAACGAAAGCTTAACAGACTATAAAAAGAAGTTATCAGCAGTAATAATTGAAGTGAACAAAAAAGCAAAGAACTACCCTGGGGTGATTCTATTTGTTGCAGAAGGTCAACATGCCGCTTTGATGGTTGATATGATACAAAACCTACTTATTGAATCACCTGGTGCTTTAGTGATGCTTAGCAGTTATATGCCAACAGAGGCTGAAAATAAACAATTAGCCGAACAAGTTGCCATCTCAGACTATCCCGTACTCGACTTATATTTGCAGCATGATCACCGCTTAGTATTAGCTAATACAAAAAACAGAAAAGATCGTGCAAAAAATGAAATGAAAGTTTTTTATCGTCAAAGGCAAATTAATAATCAAGTGAGTGGCTACTACCCTAAACATACATTAACTCGAGCCACAATCGGCTGGTTGAAGTCGATTGGCTGGTAATGGGTTGATTGGTAATTGATTGCTAACCAGCCCACTAGCACTAACTCATTAATATTAACTCATTAACATTAGCTCATTACTTACCAATATTATTAACCTGTCAGCTATTTAGCTTGATAAATAGCGACTTTACCATCGCTGCCTGCAGCTAAGAAAATATCCTCTCCGCTAGCTAAAGTATAAAAGCCACGATTATCTTCAACATCAGTAGCATCATCAAATGCTTGCCAAGTTACTCCATGATCATCAGAAATATCACTACTGGTTTTTCCCGTAGCAATACAAATGGCATCTATACAACTCATCGCTGTACGCAAGCCACGTTGTTTAGCATCAACCGTCTGCCAAATATAATCGCTATAAGTTGCGATATTTGGGTATTCCCCAGTTCTCTCTTTATAATCACCACCGAGGACAAACGCTTGTTGTTTGCTATTTAATGCCAAGGCATAACTTCCAGCAGTTTCAGTTTCTTGAAAAAGCAATACCGTTTGTCTTTCCCAGCTTTCACCAAAGTCAGCGCTGTAGTATACGGAAGCCGAATAGCCACCAGTTGCTAACCACGCTTGGCCGTTTTCACCGGTTATAATAGTATTACCACTGGCAGCAAACGCTGTTTCTTTGGCAAACAAAGCCGGCAACTTTAATTTTGCTATACGTTGCCAATTTTTACCGCCATCTTGAGTTTTCTTAACAACATAAAAGCCATCGACAGGATCGCCAAGCAATAAACCGTTTTGCTCATCCCAAAAAGCGATAGAGTCATAAAAACCTTTCGCATCAGTATTTTGTTTTAACAACTGCCAAGTTTTACCTGCATCATTTGTTTTATATAAAACCGACTTCTCACCTTCACCTGCTCCCATAACTATTGCCGTATTTTCATCAAATAAAGCAATATCACGAAAATCGGTGATTTGTTCAAAAGGTACTGAACGGTCAAACCAGGTTTTTCCGCCATCTTGGCTAACAAAAACGGTATTCTCGCTGCCACTAACCCACAAAGAATTTTCACTAACAGCACTGCCACGTAAAGATGCTTTTTTACTGATATCCACCCGCTGCCATGATGTTTCTTCAGCTGCAAGTGCGGTGTAGGATAAACTAGCCAATAGTAAAAATGGCAATTTAATTTGAGTAAAACCTTTAATGAACTTTGTTAACATGAACAACCTTACTACACTTCGATTGATTAATTCTTATCCTACTAATACCAGATTTATGAATATTATCAAGTGTTAAACAAGTGATATAACAACCAAAATTTGTATAATAAAAAACCGCATGACTTTCAACAGACATGCGGTTTGAAATATTTAAAACTAATGATTAAGCGTTAGCCTTTATTTATCAAGCCATCAAGAGTTTGTCGGCTCTACATTCAATGACTGACGACGCCTAAATAAGTTAGCAATATCTTCTTTGATTAAATATAACGCAGGTATCAAAAATAACGTAATAACCGTAGCAAATACGATACCAAAGCCAAGTGAAATTGCCATTGGAATAATAAACTGGGCTTGTAAGCTTTGTTCAAAATACAATGGAAAAATACCAAAGAAGGTTGTTAAAGAAGTTAGCAAAATTGCTCTAAAACGTTGTGTACCTGCTTGGCTAACAATATCCATCATTCTCATGCCTGAGCCTTTAGCCTTGTTAATAAAGTCCACCATGATCAAGCTGTCATTAACCACCACTCCGGTTAGGGCAATAAAGCCAAACATCGACATCATGTTAATGGTTCTACCTAACAACCAATGACCAACAATAGCGCCAATAATACCAAATGGAATAACTGACATAATCACCAATGGCTGACTATATGATTTAGTTGGGATAGCAATTAAACCGTAAATTAGGAACAATGCTCCCATTGCTGCGAAGCCAAGTTGAGAGAGGAAATCTGCCTGATCTTTACTTGCTCCTTCCACGCCATATTGCACGCTTGGGTAATCTGCTAGTATTTCTGGCAAATGGGTATCATTCATTTCCGTCACCACTTTACGAGATTCTACCTTTTCACTATCAATATCGGCTGAAATAGTAATTGAACGTTTTTGGTTAATACGAGTTATCGACGAAAAGCCTTGGCCAATTTCAATATTAGCCACTTGGTAAAATGGTACTTGTTCACCACTTGGTGTTCTGATCCACATATCTTCTAAATCAGACACTGACAGGCGACTTGATTCAGGGTAGCGCACCATCACTTTAAGCTCGTCACGACCACGTTGAATACGTTGTGCCTCATCACCGTAAAAACCTTGTCGTACTTGTTTTGCCAAACTAGATAAATTAAGTCCTAGTACTTCTGCTTCGGGTTTAATACTTAGCTTTATTTCCTGACTGCCACGACTAAAAGAATGGCGCACATCATAAACACCGTCATAACTATTCAGTTGCGCTTGAATAGCTTCTGCGGCAGCCTCTAATTCAACGTCGTTTTGGCCAGTTAATTGGAACTCAATTGCAGCACCACCACCAGCATTTGTACCGGCAAAAAAGCGCAGCTCTTTCGTACCTGGAATTTCACCAATTTCATCACGCCATAGCTTTTCAATTTCATAGGCATTGAGTTCACGTTGATCAGGTTTTACCAACTCTAAAAGAATACTTGCGCTAGTGTTACCGTTGGTAAAAATCATTTCATGCTCAACAAAACTTACACCATTAAACTGGTTCTCTTCTGAAACAGTGACAATGGCTTGCTTAATTCTGTCTATGGCTTTATTTCGTTGATGTGCAGCAGAGCCATCTACCATAGTGACATTACCTTGAATAAAATCACTCGGGATATTCGGAAAAACTTCTAGCTTAACAAACGAGCCAACAATTAAACCAATCGACAAAATTAAAACAGCCACAAATACTGCCATGGTATTGTAGCGAGCGATTAACGCTTTTTCTAAATAAGGTTTGTAAACATTATGGATAAAATTATCTAACTTCTCTTTGAAGCGCATTTGAAAACGCTCTAAAAAGTTTGCATTGTCTGGTGTCAGCGGCACATATTTCATATGCGCTAAATGCGCCGGTAAAATCCATTTAGACTCTATCAATGAAAAGACTAAACAAAAGCTCACTACAATCGAAATAGAACGGAAAAAAGCCGCAAAGCTAGCATCAATAAATAACAAAGGTGTAAATGCAGCGATGGTCGTCAATACACCAAAAGTTGCTGGCATAGCAACACGTAATGTGCCGCGAATAATGTTGTCGCGTGAGTGGCCATATCGCTCTATTTCAGCATAAGCACTTTCACCGATGACAATGGCGTCATCAACAACAATACCTAGCACCATAATAAAAGCAAAAAGGCTCAACATATTAATAGATACTGACCAATCACCCAGTAATGGCATCATTAATAGCGCACCAAAAAAGCTGATTGGGATACCTAACATTACCCAAAAGGCAATTTTAATTCTTAAGAAAAGTGTCAACACGATAAAGACTAAAAATGCCCCCATTAACATGTTGTTAATCATCATATCAAGGCGCTCAGAAAGGTAATATGAGCTGTCACCCCATACAGTTAACTTTGCTCCTTCTGGCAATTGGTGATTCTTTTCATCAACGTAGCTTCTAACTTCTGCCGCGATTTCTAAATCATTTTGATCGCCAGTTGACTGAACCATAATGCTTGAGGTGTTTTCATTATCAAAAGTAGCAAAATCATCTTGCTCGACAAAACCATCTTTAATATTAGCCACATCAGCCAACAGTAATCGCGTACCATCACTATCTGTTCTTAATACTAAATCACCATATTCTTGACCTGTATAGGCCTGCCCTTCAGCACGAAGTAAAATATCGCCACCACGGGTTTTTATCGTACCACCGGGTAAATCTACTGATGAACTTCTCACCGCTTGAGTGATTTCATCAAAGGTTAATTGAAATTGTTGTAGTTTCTCTTCAGATACTTCGATACTAATTTCATAATCACGACTACCAACAATTTCAGCGCTATTAACACTCGATAATGCCATGATGTCATCACGAATATCTTGCGCCATAACTTGTCTAGCACGTCTATCCATAGGACCGCTAACCGACAGCCACATGACCTGACCTTTAAATTCTTGTTTACTAATGATCGGTTTTTCGGTTTGTGCAGGGAAAGTGGTTATCGCATCAACTTGCATTTGCACTTCATCAAGCTTTTCAGACATTGAGTAGCCTGACTGTAGCTCAATGGTAACAATACCTAAGCCTTCACGTGCTGTTGCGGTTATGCGCTTAATGCCTTCAATATCTTCTAGTGACTCTTCCACTTTCAGAATAACTGACTGCTCAACTTCTTCTGGTGCAGCACCTAAATGCGGCACCATGACTTGAATACTATTGGTATTGAACTCAGGGAACATCTTTTTATTAATGCCCTGATATGAGAAATAACCTGCAACAAGAATAAACACCATCAATAAATTGGCGGCAACACTGTTATGGGTAAACCAAGCAATTATGCCGGTCAGTTTTTCGTCTTTTTCTTTAGCGTTATATTCCTGCATTAGTCATCACCTTGTGTCTCAGTTGACTCAGTTTGACTCGCAGTTTCTGGAGCTGTTTCTTTTTCTACTACAGAAGATTCACCAACAATACGTAAAGTCATGCCTTCAACTGGTGTTTCCATTTGTGTGGTAATTAATCGATGATTTTCAGCAAAAATGTCATGGCTATAAACATAGTCAGCATCATTACGCAGTACATTGATTTCTTGGATATGAAGTTTATTCTTATCATCAACTAAATAAAGCTTATTAGCGCCGTGTAATGCATCGCGAGGAATAGCGACAATATCTGTAATCGTTTTTCCGGCAATGCTGGCATTAACAAAAGTACCAATACGTAATTCTTGGTGTTCACTCGTTGATAAAACACTGTAAGGGTCATTAACTTGTGCAACCACGTAATGTACTCGACTACGGCTATCTACTTCACCTTCATAACGGGTTAGATTTGACACCCAAGTGTGTTGTGCCCCCATCAATTGATAAAAAATATCAACTTGCGATACTTTGCTATCTTGCTGATTAATTTTTGGTAAATTAAGAAATTCAACATCACGCTGTTTGATTGGTAATCTCACTTCTGCATAGTCAACAGCAAAAGTCATCGCTAGCGTAGAGCCAGTCGATACATATTGACCAATTTCTACTTGCTTCTCTTTAAGCATAGCGTCATACGGCGCTTTAATTTGAGTACGAGTCAGTTTAACTTCCGCATCAGTTACATCAGCTTTTGCCGCTTTTACGTCAGCTTTCGCTTTTTGTAATTGCGGTAAGCGAAGTGCTAAAACTGGTGCTGCTGACAATGCTTTGCCTGTTAATAACCATTCATCTTCAGCTTGCTCTTTACGCGCCTGCTCTTCAACTAAAACGGCGTTAGCGGCATCAAGCCTTGATTGCGCTTGCAATAAACCTACTTGATAGCTGATATCGTCAATGGTGAGTAAAACCTCACCCTTTTTGAAAAAACCACCGACATTAAACTTGTCATTTACCGAGGTAATTTGCCCAGAAACCTCGGAAACTAAATTAGTTTGTGTACGCGGAACAACACTACCTTGGCTAGAAATAGCAAAGCGTATATCTTGCCTTTCTATACTTTGCGCTTCTACTAACGGCGCTTTAATAATGGTTGGTTTCTTTGCAGGTTTAGGCGCCAATGCAGCCACAACAATTAAACCGATAATAGCGAACAATATAATAGCGATAGGTGTTAATACGTAACGTAATTGGATCATACGTCTAGGTTTTTTGTTATTATTTTTTTCAGCAACGATACTCATGATGAGGTCTCTATGAATAGGAATGTATTTATTTGGCTCCATGCCAATACTTAATAAATATAATAACTTAGCAATAATCATTAACCAAGTATTAACAGCGTAAACAAATGTAAATATTATCTCTCTATAAATTAGTACTTTCTAACAAATTTGGCCCATGACAGTAGCAATTCACGAAAATCTTCGCTGCCACATGAAGAACAGTCTTGCTGGTCAAAATCAATATTTTCTTCAATTAACGAGTCGGGTAAAACTTCAATACCATCTAAGCTGGCATTTGTTTGCACGGTTACATCTCCACGACTAAAACTCACTGTGTATTCACTACCTGTAATGGTAATTTCAGACTGCTTATCTTCTTCTATCTCTGTCATAGCGGTTAGTAACTGAGCCAACTTTGTTGGGTCTGTACCTACCTCTACTTCTAACCAAGGCCCAATAACTTCATGATCGAGAGAAAACTTGGCTATTGCAGTGCCCGTGATAGGATCATCGATAAATTGATATTCCATAAATACCTCATGCTAAAAAAATGATGATAGGAGATCCCTATCTAATGAAGATCTACTATATTAATAAGAGACATTTATATAATTGATGCTGTTAGCTAATTGTAGCAAAACCATAGTTTTTAACACGAAAATACTGCGGTTATTAAATAATTATATTACCTAACCTATCGTTAAAGAAGGAAGTCGACATTAAAAGTAATCGCAATAATGATTCATTAAAAAAAGTGTGTTTATTTAGGCATCTACGCCAAACTGTCTGTGCGGGTATTACTTATGTAACAGCCCTATTTTTCATCACATTTAACACATCTGCACAACCCGTTAACGAAATCATTGTTGCAATGCATATAGAGCCGCCATTTTCAGACATTGTAAATGACGAGTTTGTTGGCGAAAATATCGATATAGCGAATTTGCTAGCAAAGAAAATGAATAAAAAAGCGCGCTTTGTCTATTGCCCTGTAGCGAGATGCCTATCTTTAATGCAAAGTGGTCAAGCAGACATGATAGTTGCCGTAAGAAAAACAGCAAAACGAGAACAATTTATTTATTACCTAAGTCCACCAATCAAAATTCAAAAACACCCATTACGATTTTATATTCGCGCGAATAATAAGGTTATTGTCGATAAATATGAAGATCTACAGTCATTGAAAATTGGCGTACTTCGGGGCGCTTCATATTTCGATAAGTTTGATATCGACACAGAAATGCTCAAAGTTCCTTTAACCAATCATCAGCAGTTAATTGATATGCTCTTAAAAGGTCGTATTGATACTTTTTTAGAGCGAGAAGAGTCGATAACTCCTTTGGTTGAACAAAAAGTTTATGCTACAGCCATTAAATTAGCTAAGTTTTCTTATGATAAAGGTGTTGGCTCTTATATTGCTATTTCAAAAAAATCGCCATTTGTGAAAGAGTTAACAGCATTTTCTCAAGCGATAGAGACATTACAGAGCACGGGAGAAATAAAAAAAATTATAAGTAAAACTCAATACATTCAATAATTACTGTTGAACTTCCATCCCTTAATAGCGTCTATCAGTTATATTTTCACGACTTGTCATTATATTATTTGTGCGAAACGGATCTTACACAGCATTAACTTTTTCCCTATTAATACATTTATTAATACTTTTTGTGATCGTTGTAACTCAATCAACTACCAAGCCAAAGTTTAAAGAAGATAAAAACAAAGTAGCGATCAAAAGTTTTTTATACCGTGCACCCAAAATCGAAAAGCCTATTGAAAAAATAGCAGAAGAGCAGCCAATTAAAGATGACGTAAAACCAAAAGAGTCAGAACCGAAAAAACAGGAAATCCCGAAAGATAAGTTACCTAAAGAAATAAAAAACGTAAATGTAATCGCAAAACCTGCGCCAACACTAAAAAATGAAAATGGCTTAAGTAAGAAAGTAGAGCCTAGCTTACTGCCAGTTCCAGTTGAGCAATCTACACCACAACCTCAACAGCCCCCTCAATTGCCACGAAAGAAGTTAGACAGCTTTACACAGCTACAAAGGTTGCGCAGCAAGCTTAACCAAAGCGCTATAACACCGACAGATAGCCCGTATCAACGTTACCAATCACCATCGGTATTTAATAGCAATGCGAAAACAGTACCACATTCTGTGCCTTTAAAAGATGAAGAAAAAGAACGTGAAAAAAACACTAAAAATATGGGTGATGGCATAGCAATAACCAAAGGTGACGATGGTACTTGTTCAATTACTCAAGATATGAGCGTTTACGGACTTAGTGAAGGCTCTTCAACACAATATTTTAGCTGTGGTGAGTCGAAGTTTGATAAAAGCTTTCGAGAACATATGAAAAAAGTAAAAACAAAATTGGGCAAGTAACCAGCATATCATCACTCTTTTACATCAACGCCAGCATGGCATGCTGTTCGTTCTGAGTATTAAAAATCCCGCTAAATAAATATTCGAATAATGAACTTATTTACAAATTGGCGATAGTCATCAAATTTATTGCCGATATAAGCACTATTTATATTTGTAATAAATCAATAGCGTATATTTATGAGCCTCATTGAGCATACGACTAATTGATAAGAGTAAATAGCGAACTAAATAGCTTAAAATCAGTTGTTCTTTTAACTAATTGTCTATGTTTACAACCAATTATTGTTATTGGGCATGTTTAGTAAACTTGTAACATAAATCACATAACTGAAATAACTATTGGGTATATCTGTGGTGAATAGTGTTTATTTGATGAAATGATTCATAGTAGCTAAAAAATCAGGTAAAATAGGCGCAAAATTTGTCCCAGCTAATGACCATATTATTAGCATTATATAGATAGAGAGTGTATCAAATGAGTCTGTATTTAGAATATATCGCAGAAATTGAAAGTCGTAAAAATGACCTAGGTTTAGCGCCTAAGCCAATTGATAGTGCTGAATTATTAGTTGAAATCATTGAGCAAATTAAAGATCAATCAAATGAATATCGCGCTGATTCATTAAATTTCTTCATCTACAACACACTTCCGGGTACAACAAGTGCTGCTGGCGTAAAAGCTAAATTTTTAAAACAAATCATTTTAGGTGAATTTGCTGTTGCTGAAATCTCAGTTGAGTTTGCTTTCGAATTATTATCTCACATGAAAGGTGGTCCTTCTATTGAAGTACTACTTGATCTTGCATTAAGCGATGACGCTACCGTTTCAGCGCCAGCCTCTGATGTATTAAAAACACAAGTATTCTTATACGACGCTGACACAGCTCGCCTTGAAGCAGCTTTCAAAGCAGGAAATACTGTTGCAAAAGATGTTTTAGAAAGTTACGCACAAGCTGAATTCTTCACAAAATTACCTGACATCGACGCAAAAATTGATGTAGTAACTTATATAGCCGGCGAAGGTGATATCTCTACTGATTTATTATCTCCAGGTCATCAGTCTCACTCTCGTGCTGACCGTGAATTACACGGTAAGTGTATGATCACTCCTGAAGCTCAGGAAGAAATACAAGCATTACAAGCTAAGCACCCTAAAGCGAAAGTAATGCTTATTGCTGAAAAAGGCACTATGGGCGTAGGCTCATCTCGTATGTCTGGTGTGAATAACGTTGCACTATGGGCGGGTAAAAAAGCAAGTCCATACGTACCATTTATTAACATTGCTCCAGTTGTTGCTGGTACAAATGGTATCGCCCCAATCTTTTTAACTACTGTTGATGTAACTGGTGGTATTGGTCTTGATCTTAAAAACTGGGTTAAGAAAGTAGATGCTAATGGTAATGCAGTTGTTGACGCAAATGGCGATGCAGTATTAGAAGAGGCATACTCGGTTGCTACAGGTACAGTCTTAACTATCGATACTCAAGCGCAGAAATTATACAACGGTGATAAAGAGTTAGTTGACGTATCTTCAGCATTTACTCCGCAAAAGCAAGAGTTCATGAAAGCGGGTGGTTCTTACGCGGTTACCTTCGGTAAAAAGCTACAAACATTTGCAGCAGAAGCATTAGGTATTGAAGCGCCTGTTGTTTACGCTGCATCTAAAGAAATCTCTCATGAAGGTCAAGGTTTAACAGCGGTAGAGAAAATATTCAACCGTAATGCTGTTGGTGTTGCCTCTGAGACAGCACTACATGCTGGTTCTAACGTTCGCGTAAAAGTAAACATTGTTGGCTCACAAGACACAACTGGCCCTATGACATGTCAGGAATTGGAAGCGATGGCTGCTTCTACTATTTCTCCAATTGTTGATGGTGCATTCCAATCAGGTTGTCACACGGCATCAGTTTGGGATAGCAAAGCAAAAGCTAATACACCTAAATTAATGGCATTCATGAACAAGTTTGGTTTAATCACAGCACGTGATCCAAAAGGTGTTTATCACTCAATGACTGACGTTATTCATAAAGTATTGAATGACATCACCATTGACGACCGCGCTATCATTATTGGTGGTGACTCACATACTCGTATGTCTAAGGGTGTCGCATTTGGTGCCGATTCAGGTACTGTTGCTATCGCACTTGCTACAGGTGAGTCAGCAATGCCAATCCCTGAGTCTGTTAAAGTGACTTTCAAAGGTAAAATGCAAGATCATATGGATTTCCGTGATGTTGTTCACTCTACTCAAGCACAAATGCTTAAGCAATTTGGCGGCGAGAACGTTTTCCAAGGTCGTATTATCGAAGTACATATTGGTACATTAATGGCTGACCAAGCTTTTACTTTCACAGATTGGTCTGCAGAAATGAAAGCAAAAGCTTCAATCTGTATTTCAAACGATGAAACATTAGTTAAATCTATTGAGCTTGCTAAGAGCCGTATCCAAATTATGATCAACAAGGGTATGGAAAACGAAGCAGGTACATTAGCAGGTTTAATTGCCTTAGCTGACAAACGTATTGAAGAAGTTAAATCTGGTACGCAACCGGCACTAGCGCCTGATGATGCAGCTAAGTATTACGCAGAAGTAGTTGTTGACCTTGACACAATCGAAGAGCCAATGATTGCTGATCCTGATGTAAACAACGACGACGTTTCTAAGCGTTACACGCATGATGTTATTCGTCCAGTATCATACTACGCTGATAAGTCAGTAGACTTAGGCTTTGTTGGTTCTTGTATGGTTCACAAAGGCGACATGCAAATCGTTGCGCAAATGTTACGTAACCTTGAAAAACAACAAGGTACTGTAGAGTTTAAAGCACCACTAGTTGTTGCAGCACCAACTTACAACATTGTTGATGAGCTTAAAGCTGAAGGTGACTGGGAAATTCTTCAAAAGTACGCTGGCTTCGAATTTGATGATGCGGTTCCTAAAAATGCTGCTCGTACTAAATATGAAAACATCTTATACCTAGAACGCCCAGGCTGTAACTTATGTATGGGTAACCAAGAAAAAGCTGAACCTGGCGATACAGTAATTGCAACTTCAACACGTTTATTCCAAGGTCGTGTTGTAGCTGATACTGCAGAGAAAAAAGGTGAGTCTTTACTTGGTTCATCAGCTTTAGTAGTACTTTCAACAGTGTTGGGTCGCTTCCCTACAATGGAAGAGTACAAAAGCGCAGTAGAAGGTATCGACTTAACTAAGTTCACTCCTCCTACAGAAGAAATGACCACTAAGTACACTGCTCAAGCGGTACCAGTTAAAGTGGTATAATAACCATTTTATCAAGTAGGAAAGCACCTACTTTTTGAGTTAGCGTCAGATAAGAAAAGGGCTACTTATTTAAAATAAGTAGCCCTTTTTATTTCAACTTTGCAACGATTTATCCGAGCTCTAGCTGATAGAAGAATGCACTAATAGAAGAATACACTAAGGATTTGGACATTCAATATTGGCAGACAGTGAAGGCATAATCATATTTGGGAATGACAACTTATCATCAAAGCCCTCAACACCTTTTAACACTTCAATTTTGAAACCATAGCTTTTACAGATACGTAAAGACCTACGCATTAAAAAAGTGGCTAATTTACTAAACTCAGTATCCTGCTTAGCAATAACTTGTAAATGGTATTTGCCAGGCTCAATATCCGTTTGCTTAAACTGCACTTGATGATCAAAATCCCATTGTGATGAACCACTAGGGGTTTTAACATTGCTCGCACAAGCCGTTATTGTCAGTGCGAATACAAGCACACTTACTACTCTTATCATTTAAATTTCCTTATAAAACAAAATAGTAAAACCCTATCGAATACAGCCTAGTATAGCCCTTTGGAAAATATTTCGACAATTAAATATACAAAAAAGCCAGCTAATGAGCTGGCTTTTCGAAACAGTTAAATAAATCTATAACTATTTTTTCTTTTTAACTGCTTTAGCGTTTGGTAAATCAGTGATTGAACCTTCAAAGATTTCTGCTGCTAGGCCGATTGATTCATTTAATGTTGGGTGAGCATGAATAGTTAAACCAACATCTTCAGCATCTGCGCCCATTTCTACCGCTAAACAGATTTCACCAAGCATTTCACCAGCATTGATACCAACAATAGCACCACCAAGTACACGACCTGTTTCTTTTTCGAAGATCATCTTAGTTTTACCTTCAGTACGTGCAGAGGCAATTGCACGACCAGAAGCTGCCCACGGGAAGTTAGCAACTTCAATGTTTAAACCTTGCTCTTTTGCTTCACGCTCGGTAACACCAACCCAAGCCATTTCTGGATCAGTATAAGCAATTGAAGGAATACAACGTGGGTCAAATTCATGTTTCTTGCCAGAGATAACTTCAGCAGCACAATGTGCTTCATGTACCGCTTTATGCGCAAGCATAGGTTGACCAACAACATCACCGATTGCGAAGATGTGAGGTACGTTAGTACGCATTTCTTTAGAAACGTTAATGAAACCACGCTCATCAACATTTACGCCAGCTTTATCAGCAGCAACTAAGTGGCCATTTGGCTTACGGCCAACAGCAACTAAAATTTTGTCGTAACGTACTTGCTCTGCAGGTGCTTTTTTACCTTCAAAAGTAACGTATAAACCGTCATCTTTTGCTTCAACGGCAACAACTTTAGTCGACAACATAATGTTGAACTTTTTCTTGTTGTAGTTATTATAAATTTTAACAATATCTTTATCTGCAGCCGGTACTAATTGGTCTGCAAATTCAACAACAGATACGTTTGAACCTAGCGCTGAGTATACAGTACCCATTTCTAAACCAATGATGCCGCCACCAAGCACTAACATTTCTTCAGGTACATCTTTAAGCTCTAATGCGCCAGTTGAGTCAATAACACGTGGGTCGTCATTTGGAATGAATGGTAAATCGATTACAGAAGAACCTGCAGCAATAATAGCGTTATCAAAAGTAATGGTTGTTTTACCGTCCGCGCCTTCAACTTCGATAGTTTTATCAGAAGTGAATTTACCGTAACCTGTCACAGTTTTAACTTTACGTGCTTTAGACATACCGCCTAAACCACCCGTTAATTGGCCAATGACGCTTTCTTTCCAATCACGAATTTTATCTAAATCAATTTGAGGTGCGCCAAAAGTAACACCATGAGATGCCATTGCTGCTGCATCATCAATCACTTTAGCTACGTGTAAAAGTGCTTTTGAAGGAATACAACCTACGTTTAAACAAACGCCACCAAGTGTTTCACGGCTTTCAACTATCACTACGTCTAAACCTAAATCTGCTGCGCGAAATGCTGCTGAATAGCCACCAGGACCCGCACCTAAAACTACTACTTGAGTTTTAATATCGTTACTCATGCTAACCTCAAAATTGATGTATTTATTGCTGGTTATGCCAGCCTATATTTGCTGAATATGATTCGCGGTGTTACGCGTTAGCATTTTCAACACTTTTTTGTATATTTCTTGGCGGCAATTTTACTTAAACCGCACAAAGATCGCTATCTTTTAATCGGCAATTATTGTCGAAAAGTTGGTAAAAATGAAAATTAACCAAATGACTTTCATTTTACCAACTTATTGCAACATAACGCTGATAGATATCAAATATTAGTAAACTACAATATTAGCGTTCTAATATCACTCATAACATTTGATAGGTGCACAGTAAAACGTGCCGCTAATGCGCCGTCAATTACACGATGGTCGTATGACATTGATAAAGGCAACATAAGCTTAGGTTCAAAATCTTTACCATTCCATTTAGGTTTCATTTCAGATTTTGAAACACCTAAAATAGCCACTTCTGGTGCATTAACAATCGGCGTAAATGCCGTACCGCCAATACCACCTAAACTAGAAATAGTAAAACAGCCACCTTGCATATCAGCCGCTTTCAATTTACCGTCACGTGCTTTGATACTAATTTCTAAAAGCTCGCGAGATAATTGATGAATACCTTTTTTATCAACATCACGCACTACCGGTACAACTAAACCGTTTGGCGTATCAACTGCAACACCAATATGGATGTACTTTTTCAGAATTAAACTTTCACCATCTTCACTCAAGCTTGAGTTAAACGTTGGGAATTCACGTAAAGCATCAGCAGCGGCTTTTAAAATAAACACTAGCGGTGTAATTTTAAACCCTAACTTTTTCTTTTCACAAATAACATTCTGTTCTTTACGGAAAGCTTCAACATTAGTGATGTCAGCTTCGTCAAATTGAGTAACATGTGGAATCGTTACCCAGTTACGGTGTAAAAATGGTCCAGAAATTTTCTGAATACGGGTAAGTGCTTTAGTTTCAATTTCACCAAACTTTGAGAAATCAATCGCTTTAGCACTAACAACTTGTAAACCACCTTCACCAGCAGCAACTGAACTGCCCGCATTCGCTTTCGGGCGAGAAAGTTCATATTTAACATATGACTGCACGTCTTCTTTTAAAATACGACCTTTATTACCTGTACCTTTCACTAACGTTAAGTCAACACCAAATTCACGTGCTAAGCGACGAATTGAAGGTGAAGTATAAATACTACCTGATGACTTTACAGTTCCCGCTTGTGGGTGATGCGGAACTGGCGCGGCTTTTTTAGCAGCTGGCGCAGCTTTTGGCGCTTCAACAACTTTCTCAGCTATCGGCGCTACAGCTTCAACTGGTGCGCCACTTGAGGTTTCAAGCTTGATCACCAATGAGCCTTGTTTAACTTTGTCACCAACATTGATAAGCACTTCTTTAACCGTACCGGCATGTGAAGAAGGCACATCCATGGTTGCTTTATCAGTTTCTAAGGTGATTAAGCCATCTTCCGCTTCAATAACATCACCAACGGCAACAAGCACATCGATAACATCCACTTCGCTGTCTTCACCAATGTCTGGTACAGCAACGTCGATTACAGCACTTGTGGTTGCAACTGCGGCAACAGGTGCCGGTTCAGCGGCTGCTGGCGCTTCTTCAACTACTGATGCCGGAGCTTCAACATTAGCTTCTACTGGTGCAGCTTCTGCACTTGCAGTTTCATCGGCTGCTGTCATTTCGGCAATGACGTCACCTTCTTTAATTTTGTCACCAACGTTAACTAATAAAGCGCTCAATGTACCGGCAAAAGGTGCTGGAATATCCATTGATGCTTTATCAGTTTCAACCGTTAATATACCTTCATCTGCTTCAAGTGAGTCACCCACTGCAAAACAAATTTCAATAATTTCAACTTCTTCGCCACCAACATCAGGGACTAGAATTTTTTGACTAGTAGACATATTAATTATCCTATCTCTTTCTAATACTAATGGGTTATGCGTAAAGTGGATTAAGTTTTTCAGTGTCAATATTGAAGCGTTTGATTGCTTCAGTAACCACTGAACGCTCAACGTCACCACGGTTTGCTAATTCAAATAACGCTGCTACTACAACGTAAGCCGCATTCACTTCAAAGTGAGTACGTAAATTAGCACGGCTATCACTGCGACCAAAACCATCAGTACCTAAACAACGGTATTCAGTGTCAATGTAAGCACGAACTTGATCTGAGTAGTTTTTAATGTAATCAGTTGCCGCAATTGCAGGACCATTTTCTTTGGTAATTACCGTAGAAATATACGCTTGCTTTTGCTTACTTTCCGGGTGAAGCATATTCCAACGTGTCACATCTTGGCCGTCGCGTGCTAATTCATTGAATGAAGTCACAGAGTACACATCACTTGAAATACCGTAATCAGCGCTTAGAATTTGTGCTGCTTCACGTACTTTTTCTAAAATAGTACCTGAGCCCATTAATTGCACATTAGCTTTCGCTTTTTTAGCACCTTCCTTTGCAGGAACCGTTTCAAGCTTGTAAATACCTTTGATGATTTCATCAGCAACATCTTTAGTCTCTGGCATTGCCGGATGCTGGTAGCTTTCGTTCATCAAGGTTAAATAGAAGAAGATATTTTCATTTTCCTCATACATACGACGTAAACCTTCACGCACGATAACTGCAATCTCATAGCCGTATGTTGGATCATAAGTCACACAATTAGGAATTAAACCTGCTTGTACATGTGAATGACCATCTTGATGTTGTAAACCTTCGCCATTTAGCGTTGTACGACCTGCTGTAGCACCTAATAAGAAGCCACGTGCTTGGCTATCGCCCGCTGCCCATGCTAAGTCACCAACACGTTGGAAGCCAAACATTGAGTAGTAAATGTAGAATGGGATAGTCGTCGCGTTACAGGTTGAATAAGAAGTACCCGAAGCAACCCAAGATGCCATTGCGCCTAATTCGTTAATACCTTCTTGTAGAACCTGACCTTTTTTATCTTCACGATAATAAGCAACTTGGTCAGCATCTTGAGGAACATATTTTTGTCCTTCATTAGCGTAAATACCGACTTGACGGAACAAACCTTCCATACCGAATGTACGTGCTTCATCAGGAATAATTGGCACAATACGCTTGCCAATTTTCTTATCCTTTAATAGCGCATTTAACACTCGAACAAAAGTCATGGTTGAAGAAACTTCACGTTCACCAGAGCCTTTCAAAATAGCGTCAAACGCTTTCAATGCTGGAATCTCTAAGCTTTCTTCAGCTTGCACGCGACGTGCAGGCAGAGAACCACCTAATGCTTCACGGCGTGCTTTCAAGTATTTAAATTCTTCGCTATCTTCAGGGAATTTATAGAAAGGTAAATCAGCAATTTCATCATCGCTGATTGGCATATTAAAACGATCACGGTAATGCTTAATCGATTCAACATCCATTTTCTTAACATTATGAGCAATATTCAGTGCTTCACCTGAAGCGCCTAAACCAAAACCTTTAACAGTTTTCGCTAATATTACTGTTGGGCGACCTTTAGTTTCTTGCGCTTTTTTATATGCTGCATAAACTTTAACTGGGTCATGACCACCACGGTTTAAGCGGTAAATGTCTTCGTCTGACATATTCGCCACAAGTGCTGCAGTTTCAGGATACTTATTGAAGAAGTTTTCGCGAGTGTACTTACCACCTTTCGCTTTACAGTTTTGATATTCACCATCAACCGTTTCTTCCATCAATTGTAAAAGTTTGCCTGAAGTATCTCGAGCAATTAGTGCATCCCAGTACGAACCCCAAATTACTTTAACAACTTCCCAGCCAGCGCCACGGAATGTACCTTCAAGTTCTTGAATGATCTTGCCATTACCACGAACTGGACCATCTAAACGTTGTAAGTTACAGTTGATAACGAATGTTAAGTTGTCTAAACCTTCACGAGACGCTAAACCAATAGCACCTAATGATTCTGGCTCATCCGTTTCACCATCACCTAAGTAACAGTAAACACGCTGTGCTGAACAATCTTTAATACCACGATCAGTTAAGTATTTAAGGAAACGTGCAGTATAAATTGCTTGTAATGGACCTAAGCCCATAGAAACCGTTGGGAACTGCCAAAAATCTTTCATCAAATGCGGATGTGGGTAAGACGATAAACCTTCACCGTCACACTCTTGGCGGAAGTTATCCATTTGCGATTCAGTTAAACGCCCTTCCATAAAGGCACGAGCATAAATACCTGGAGCAATGTGACCTTGTGAGAAAATAAAGTCACCGCCATCTTTTTCAGAGGCAGCTCTAAAGAAGTGGTTAAAACCAACATCGTATAACATTGCTGAAGAAGCAAAACTACCGATATGGCCACCTAGTTCTAAATCTTTTTTCGACGCACGAAGTACTAAAACTAGTGCATTCCAACGAATAGCAGCACGAATACGCGCTTCAATTGTTTGGTCAGCAGGCATGTGAGGCTCTTGCCCTGGAGGAATAGTATTTACATAAGCTGTTTTTGCATCGAATGGTAAATGCGTACCGCTTCGGCGAGCGCGGTCAATCAGTTTTTCTAAAATGAAATGTGCGCGATCTGGACCTTCATTTTCTAAAATAGAATCCATAGATTCTAACCACTCTTGGGTTTCCAATGAATCCAAATCGATTTTCGGGAGCTCAGACATAATTACATAGTCTCCAATAATTAGTAGTATAAAGTTAAATTTATGTGTTTAAAGATAGCCGTTTTTTTGCAGATATCCTTAACTCGCTTTAAATGTTAAAAATAATCTAAAATTCTGTTCTTTTCATTCGGCGCATAGAGCGCTCCATGCGGCTATTCTCTTGCGACATTTTTAATAGCACTTCTTCAATAAAGGCTAAATGTCGGTGACTGGCTCCCCAAGCTATTTGAGGCTTACCACTGATAATTGCACTCATTAAACGTGTACGATAATCAGATATTTGCTTAAATACGTCTGGGCGTTTTGCTAATATTGTTAAGTTTTGCTCAATATTATCAATGATCAACGGCGCCATACTGTGTGCTAAATGCAAAATAATTGCATTGTGGCTTGCGGCACATATCGCTAAGTAAAACTCAAACACAGCTTGTGCTTCCACACGATAATTATCTTCTAATTGCGCATTGCCGATATTGTCATGCTTGTTTTGAATTTCATCAAAGTCTGCTTGTGTGCCACGCATAGCAGCATAATAAGCTGACATGCCTTCAATGCCATGACGGAACTCTAGCAAATCAAATTGTGACTCATTGTTATTAGCCATCAAGTCAAATAGAGGATCTGACAAGCCACCCAAAATTTGGTCATTAACATAAGTACCGCCACCTTGACGTCGAGTCACTAAACGTTTTGCTTCTAATGCTTGAATAGCTTCACGAAGCGATGGACGAGAAACATCAAATTGTTTCGCCAATTCTCTTTCCGCTGGCAATTTTTGCCCTGGTTTCAGGCTTCCTTCCAGGATCATTGTCTCAAGCTGCGACTGAATAACATCAGACAACTTTGCTTGCTTCACCGGTTTTTTAATACTCGGAATAGACATTTAAAACCCTTTAATATTCAAATATTTTGTATCTAAATTCAGAAAATTTTACCGAATACAAAATTGGTAAATTGGTAAGACCATTTGAATTTTCGAGTCATAATGTACCAAATAGCGCAGCAGTTGTAAACTACAGCTTAATTTATGAACGAAAATATGAAGGGTAAATCCATTAATCTGGCTTAAGTTTTACTGAATGAATATAGTGTATTAAACAAAAGTAAGGTGAATTGAATTGAGATAATTAAGGGTAAGCTTAAGTGATATAAACTTGATCCCTACATTTTAAGTAGTGCAATAGTCACAGATGTGCCAATGGTATTTCAATATGAACTCGCAGCCTTTTTGTTCTGAAGTATAGAATAAAAGGCAACAAGTAGATTTACTTAGTAAGTAAAGCAAAAGAATATCAGCACTCTTTTGCTTTTCCAAAATTTTACTAGGTGATAATTCCCGTTAAAATTAATACTGATATAACAGCTAAAAATAGCAGTAAGGTACGCTTAGCAAGCTTAACCAGTAAACACGGCTCTAAAGTACAATCATCGGTATCTACCATCAAATCTTCCGACTTTTCTGCGACAGATATTAGAACCTTGCTAGGAGCCTTTTCAAACTCGAATAAGTTTTCTAACCAAACCGGCATAGCTTTAGAGAAATGCCCAACAAACATATAACCAAACGCAACAAGCCTGACCGGTAACCAGTCAACCCAAAACAATAGTTGCTGTGTCGCCTCGCAGCCATCGCTGGTACTTTTAATATGTTCTTCACCGTTATCAGCTTCTTCATCAATGGTATTAGTATCTTTATTATTAGCGCACTCATTTACAGTGGTAAGTAAACGGTAAAACAAAGCTCCTGCTGCACCAAATAGAACAAAAAACAGCATAACCGCGATAAAATATCGGTAGTTTAACCACACTAAAGTTTGTCCAAAGCCCATATTAGCAATATTTTTATCTTGCTGAAGTTGCATATGGTGCAATTCACAGCTAGTCAACTCACCTTTAAACGCTGACACTAAATAACTTTTATATGCGTCTCGCGTTTTCATACAGCCGAAACAAACTATTAAAATCAAGGTCGATGCTATTAGGTGTAATAAGGCATTATCTACTTGTGACAATAAAAAATAACAGCCAAACACGGGAATAAAAATAACCGCATAGCTTAACGCAGCAGATTGACGAAAATCAGCTAAAAATTTAGTTTGCTTAATCGCAGAAATATAACGTCGGTGAAAAGTATTGAACTGCCAAGTACTTGACGACAAGTAACGCTCTGCAATTAATGCAATCAATAAACTAATTAAGCTCATATTTAATAATCCACTTTAATAAAATAAAACCTTGCTGATAGGCTATTCAGCAAGAAGTTCGCGATACAAATCCCAATCAAATGCAGCACCTGGATCCGTTTTACGCACAGGTGCAATATCACAGTGCCCGACAATGTTATCTTCTAGTTCGGGGTAAACGCCAATTAAGGCATGGCTCAAGCGACTAAGCTGCTGATATTGTTCTATAGTATATGGAATATCATCGGTTCCTTCCAGTTCTATACCGATAGAGAAATCATTACATTTTTCTCGCCCTTGATAATTTGATACTCCGGCATGCCAAGCTTTATCATTAAAAGACACGTATTGCACAATATTGCCATTACGCTGAATAAGGCAATGAGCAGAAACTCGTACCTTATATATATTTTCAAAATAGGGGTCGACTGTCGGGTCTAAATTACCAAGAAAAAAATCAGTAATATAGCTACCACCAAATTTGCCTGGCGGTAACGAAATATTATGCACAACCAACAAGCTAACCGGTTCATTTTCATCTCGAGGCTCAAAGTGGCTAGATTTTTGAATTTCAGCATTGTTTAACCAGCCATTAATTATGGCAGATTTTGGCTTGTTTGTTAGTTCGCTTGGCGTAATTGACATACAATAATTCATACTTTATTTATCCTTGCACTATTACATAGTAAAGTTATCAACAGAACAAGAGAGTAACCTAAGATCTGGAGTCCTATGAGTGAGAATGATGTTACAACAAGTTTTGGCAAAGGCTTTGTATGGATAGCTTGGGTTATCGGTCTGGCGTTGTTAGTTTTTGTTTTTCAAGATTTATTAGACGATCAATACAACCCAAATCAAGACCCGAAACTTTCATTGCAAAGCAATGGTCAAGCACAAGTTACTTTGCAACAAAATCGCCAAGGGCATTATTTAACCAATGGTGCAATAAATGGTGAAAAGGTAACGTTTTTACTGGATACAGGCGCAACGCAAGTGTCCATTCCTGCGCATATTGCAGAAAAATTATCACTGCAAGCTGGCGGCAAAAGCCGTGTACAAACAGCAAACGGCAGCATCACAGTTTATCAAACACAAATAAATGAATTACGCATTGGCAATATCTACCTGTATAATGTCGCGGCACATATCAATCCGAGTATGAACGCAAATGAAATTCTATTGGGCATGAGCGCCTTAAAAAGAGTAGAATTTCGCCAAACAGGCAAACAACTTATTTTACGAGAGCAACTTTAGATGTTACCAGTATCATTAATAAACGACATTACCAAAACCGTGACATGGGCATTATGCGAAGACTTAGGTGTTAATACCTATGATGAACTTGCTAGTAGTAGCGATATTACCGCAGAATTAATACCTGTAGAGAATATCGCCGTTGCTAATATTATTAGCCGTGATGAATGTGTAATTTGTGGTATCGCTTGGGTAAATGAAGTTTTTAAGCAGCTAGATACAATTTACAATACTAAAACCGCTATCACTTGGTTTGTTAACGACGGTCAAAGTGTAAAAGCTAATACTACGTTATTTGAATTATCTGGTAATGCTAGAATTTTATTAACAGGCGAACGTACTGCACTAAATTTCTTACAAAGCCTTTCTGGTACTGCAACCGTAACTAGCACTTATGTTAAGCACCTTGAAGGTACAACAACTAAGCTACTTGATACCAGAAAAACCCTTCCAGGCTTACGCAGCGCACAAAAATACGCAGTTACTTGTGGTGGTGGCGTTAATCACAGAATTGGCTTATTTGACGCCTTTTTAATTAAAGAAAATCATATTGCGGCCTGTGGCGGCATTGAAAAAGCCATTAATACTGCACGTATTAACCATAGTGATAAAACTGTAGAAGTTGAAGTCGAGAATATCGAAGAGCTAACCCAAGCATTAAATGCTGGTAGCGATATTATTATGTTAGACAACTTTACTACTGAAATGATCGAAAAAGCGGTAAAATTAACTGCTGAAATATCTAACGGTAAAACTAAGTTGGAAGTTTCTGGCAATATGACACTAGAAACGTTGAGAGATTATGCAAAATCAGGTGTTGATTTTATCTCTGTTGGCGCCTTAACTAAGCATGTAAACGCCGTTGATTTGTCTATGCGTTTTGTCTAGTTAACAGATAAAAAATTAGTTATAGGCTGAAACTTCGCTCTTTTTTGGGTCATTATTTTTATACAATTCAATACGTAATTCTTCGTTTTTAGTAATAAAACTTAAAACACTCAGTAAGCTGGGTGTTTTTCAATCGCTAAATACAAATTATCTTGCTAGACTATTTTTGTGAAATAGTACAAAAAGTTACAATTTCAAAAGAATAATGACAAAAAACTAAAAAAAATCGACACAATGTTTTACATTTACTCATTTTTGTCGCAGTATATTTTTAGCCCTCGAAATTAAAGTATGGATTAACTTATTATGAAAAAACTTAACACTATGAACAAAGCAAAAGGTTTTACCCTTATTGAATTAATGATCGTTGTTGCGATTATCGGCATTTTGGCAGCGGTTGCATTGCCTGCTTATTCAGATTACCAAGCGACATCAAAATTAACTGCTGGTTTGGCTGAAATCACTGGCGGTAAAACACAAATGGAAATTGAAGCAAATAATGGTGGTACTATTGCTAATGTTGCTGCTTTAACTAGTATACGTGACGCTACTACTAATAACTGTAATATTACCGCATCATTAGTTGCAGCTGGAACAGGGTCAATTGCCTGTGCTATCCAAAATGCTCCTTCTCAAATAGGTAGTGCAGTATTAACATGGTCGAGATCTGCAGCTGGTGAATGGACTTGTGCAACAACATTGGCAACTGACGCAAGTTTAGCGCCGAAAGCTTGTCCACAAGCACCTGCACCATAACATTAATATAGATATACAAAATAATTAAAGCTCCATTTGGAGCTTTTTTTTTACTAAAATTTGCAATCGACTTTTACAATTACATATATATGATTGTTCTTTTTTTTTGAGATTAAATTACTACGTAATTATATGTAATTCAGCGACTAATTTTGTGTTTTACCTTAAAAGTAAGTTACACTGAAGTCGAAACTCACTATTTAAATAAATACTAAAGGTTATGAAAGGACTTCATCAGCAATCTAGTCTTCTATCGGCGCTAACAAAGCATAATATTATATCCAAAAATATGGTGGATAAGATTAGTGCTGATTTCATTCAACAAAAGAAACCTTTTATTCGCTATCTTGTTGAAGATAAAAATTTAGATGCAGAAAATATTGCTACTACCCTTTCCCATAGCTTTGGTTACCCCCTCATTGATTTAGCAAACTTTGATACAGCTATGGTCCCTGATGGCGTACGCAATGAAAAATTGGTTCGCAAGCATAATGCACTACCACTTTTTTTACGTGGCAAAGTGTTATTTGTTGCTATGTCAGATCCCACTAATTTAGACGCATTAGAAGAAATTCAATTCAATACTGGGTTTTCTACTGAGTTAGTTTTGGCTAATGAAAGATCTCTATCGGCTTGTATCGAAAAGCTTTTAGAGGAAGATAGTGATGCTCTCGATATTTCTGATATCGATGCTGAAGAATTATCAGGTATTGATGTACAAGAAGATCATCGTGAAGAAGAAAATGTAGCTAATGGTGAAAAAGAAGATGCGCCGATTGTTGTCTATATTAACAAAATACTTCTTGATGCTATACGTAAAGGCGCCTCAGATTTACATTTCGAACCTTATGAAAAATCTTATCGTATTCGTTTTCGCATCGATGGTATTTTAACAGAAGTTGCCAAACCTCCGGTTTCCCTAGCATCAAGAATGGCTGCACGTTTAAAAGTGATGTCAAAACTTGATATTGCTGAACGCCGAGTGCCACAAGATGGGCGAATAAAGCTAGCGCTATCCAAAAAGAAATCAATTGATTTTCGTGTTAGTACTTTACCCACGATGTGGGGAGAAAAAGTAGTAATGCGAATTCTTGATTCCTCAAGCGCCATGCTAGGTATCGACATGCTTGGCTATGCACCAGCTCAAAAGAAAATATATATGGATGCGCTAGCCCAACCTCAGGGCATGATTTTAGTTACAGGTCCAACAGGATCAGGCAAAACTGTATCACTTTATACTGGTTTGAATATCTTAAATACCGATGAGCGAAATATTTCAACCGCAGAAGATCCTGTAGAGATTAATCTTGAAGGTATTAACCAAGTACAAATTAATACCAGAGCAGGTTTAACTTTCCCTGGGGCCCTACGCTCTTTTTTACGTCAAGATCCTGACATTGTCATGGTTGGTGAGATTCGTGATTTAGAAACGGCGGAAATAGCTATTAAAGCGGCACAAACAGGCCATTTGGTGCTATCAACTTTACATACCAATTCTGCAGCTGAAACCTTAACACGCTTATTAAATATGGGTGTCCCTTCATACAATGTCGCAAGTTCAGTTAGTATTATTATTGCCCAGCGACTAGCTCGCCGTTTATGCATTCAATGTAAAGAAGAAGAAAACATTCCTGATAGCGAATTGTTAGCACAAGGGTTTCTTTCCGAACAACTTAAAGACATAACCCTATTTAAACCAGTTGGTTGCGACTTATGCACTGGCGGATATAAAGGGCGTGTTGGTATTTACGAAGTGATAAAAATCAGTGATATTACGGCAAACCTAATCATGAGTGGTGCTAACTCTCTAGATATTGCAGCTCAGTGCCAAAATGAAGGTTATAACAATCTTCGACAGTCTGGCTTAGAAAAAGCAGCTTTAGGTGTGACAAGTTTAGAAGAAATTAACCGAGTAACAAATGCCTAATATAGTGCATAATAATGACAAGGCTCTACAATATTGCCAAGTTCAAACAATAAAGATAAGCTATTATTTCAGAGGCATAGATCAGCAAAGCCTTTCTTGTTAATAATACCAATAATAATAAACCGACAATAAATTTAGGTTAAATGAATGGCTGTATCATCAAAAAAGACTAACAAGGTTAAAGCTCTTGATGTTTATCAATGGCGTGGGTTAAACCGTAAAGGCAAGAAAGTCAGTGGTGAGCTCAGTGCGACAAGTATGCTTGAGTTAAAGGCTCAATTACGAAAGCAAGGTATCACACCTGGGAAAATCAGCAAAAAAGCTAAACCTTTGTTTGGTTTGGGCGGTGACAAAAGAATACTACCTGTAGATATTGCAATTGTTACTCGTCAGATTGCCACTATGCTAGGTGCGGGAGTGCCCTTAGTGCAAACGATTGAAATGATCGGAACTGGGCACAACAATGGTAATATGCAGAAATTATTAGCAACTATTGGCAATCAATTACAATCAGGGATTCCACTTTCCGAATGCTTGCGAGAGCACCCAATTTATTTTGATGATTTATATTGTGATTTAGTCAGCTCAGGCGAGCAATCAGGGGCTTTAGAAACAATTTACGACCGGGTAGCAACTTATAAAGAAAAAGCAGAGGCATTAAAAGCAAAAATAAAAAAAGCTATGACTTATCCTATTTCAGTTTTAGTTATTGCACTGATTGTTACAACCATTTTACTTATTTTTGTTGTTCCTGTTTTTCAGGAGATTTTTAACAGTTTTGGCGCCGAATTACCAAAATTCACGCAAATAGTAATTGCTATATCAGAGTTTATGCAAAGTTATTGGTATTTCGGTTTAGCGGGGATTTTTCTAGCTGGCTATTTATTTAAGAAAGCACATTTAAATAGCCAAAGTTTTCGAGATAGTCTTGATCGAAAAATATTAAAAATCCCTGTCTTTGGGGATGTGCTGAAAAAAGCTGCCGTTGCTCGTTATGCTAGAACTTTATCAACAACCTTTGCAGCAGGTGTACCTCTACCAGATGCATTAGCATCCGCGGCAGGTGCTTCTGGTAATGCTGTTTTTCGAGATGCTATATTGGAAATACGTACGGAAGTTACCTCTGGAATGCAAATGAATTTAGCCATGCGTAATTGTTCTATTTTTCCAGACATGGTTATTCAGATGGTAGCTATTGGTGAAGAGTCTGGTGCCGTTGATGATATGCTGGCAAAGGTTGCTACTGTTTACGAGCAAGAAGTCGAAAACGCTGTTGATAACTTAACTACGTTATTAGAGCCGATGATTATGGCTGTCTTAGGTGTTGTAATTGGCGGCTTAATTATTGCTATGTACTTACCTATATTTCAGATTGGTAAAGTTATTTAAAAGAAATGTGATTCAATTCCATCTATTAAAACAAAACGATGCTAGTCATCGTTTTTTATTGATATAAACCAACTAATAATAACTAAAAGCTAAGAAGGCTAACCTTTTGACTGATTTCATCTCTCTTATGAATAGCAACCAAACATTTTTCTTTGGTGTTACTTTTATATTCTCTTTAATGATTGGTAGTTTTCTAAATGTAGTGATTTTCCGTTTACCTAAAATGCTTGAACAAGGTTGGAAAAAAGAATGCCGAGAATTTTTAGCTGATGAACTAGCTAAGCCGAAAAGCCAAAGTGAAGAAGAGTTCATCACATTATCAACTCCAAGCTCATCATGCCCTTCTTGCCAACACAAAATTCGATTTTACGAGAATATTCCGGTAATAAGCTGGCTAGTACTACGTGGAAAATGTAGCCAATGTCGGTCGAAAATATCATTACGCTATCCTCTAGTTGAGCTAACAACCGCAATACTAAGTGTAGTGATCGCTGCACATTTTGGTGTAACACTTACCACTTTATTCTTATTGATACTAACATGGGGACTTGTCTGCTTAACACTTATAGACTTTGACCACATGTTGCTACCTGACCAAATTACCCTTCCCTTGCTATGGCTAGGTTTATTAGTCAACCTTAATGGCGCGATTGTACCGTTAAATGACTCAGTTATTGGTGCTGTAGCCGGTTACATGAGTCTATTTAGTATCTTTTGGTTATTTAAACTCATAACCGGCAAAGAAGGTATGGGCCATGGCGATTTTAAATTAATCGCAGTTTTTGGCGCTTGGATAGGTTGGCAACTATTGCCTTTACTTATATTAATGGCCTCTGCAGTTGGTGCGGTTATTGGTATCAGTATGATGATGTTTAAAAACCACCAGCGTGAACAAGCCATCCCTTTTGGTCCTTATTTAGCAATAGCAGGCTGGATTTCGCTACTTTGGGGTAACGGTATTTGGGCATGGTATTTAAGCTACCTATACTAAACCCCATTAAGTAGTATTATTGAGAAGTAAACATGTCAGATTTTATTGTTGGTTTAACAGGCGGTATTGGTAGCGGCAAAACAACTGTTAGCAATATGTTTGCTGAGCTGGGCGTTGATATTATCGACGCAGATGTTGTGGCAAGAGAAGTCGTTGAGCCTAATAGCGTCGCATTGACCGCGATAGAAAATCACTTTGGCGCTGAGTATATCAATGCCCAGAAGCAACTCGACAGAACTAAACTACGCTCGCGCATCTTTAGTAACCCAGAAGATAAAGAGTGGCTAAATAATCTATTGCATCCATTAATACGTCAATCTATGGTTGCCCAATTGTCGAACGCTCAAAGCGATTATTGTATTTTAGTTGCACCGCTTTTATTGGAAAACGGTTTAAATAAGCTTGTGGGCCGGGTTTTAGTTGTAGATATTGATGAAGAAAGTCAAATAACCAGAACTATAGCTAGAGATCCAAGCTCTCAAGAAGAAATCAAACGTATTATTGCCAGTCAAATGTCACGAAATGACCGAATTAACTCTGCCGACGACATTATCAACAACCAAAACAACGATTTAGAAAAAATTAAACAGCAAGTACAGGAACTAAACCAACAATACCTCAAGTATTCTCATCGCTAAATACTAGTTAACGCTGTGTTTTTGATAAATAATTCGCCATTTTTGCTCACTATGGTTACTATAAATTGATTATCACTGAATTTTATTGCTAATGAACTCAATACTGTATGAACATCCGCTCAATGAGCGTATCCGTAATTATCTAAAACTTGAGCAGCTATTCACTCAAGCAACAGAGTGTTTACGACATAGTATTATCACCAGTCACAGTACTTTCTTTTCTGCAGTTTTTGCAATCATTGACACGTTAGATCGTAATGATATTCGTGGAGATCTGATAAAAGACTTAGAGAAGCTTGAGCAAAACCTGGTTATTTGGTCACAAATCCCTGATGTTGATAATACTATTCTTGAAGAGAACTTGAGAAATACAGTAGCGTTATCATGCCAGTTAAAAAAAGCGTCTCCACATTGGCTTAAGTTAAAAGACGATAAGTTTCTAATTGGATTAAAGCAGCGTTTCGCCATTCAAGGGGGAAATTCTCACTTTGATTTACCGCAATTACAATTTTGGCTTAACCAGCCCATTAGTGAAATTGAAACAAAATGCCAACAATGGCTTGCATACCTAGAACAAATAAGCGAAGGACTTTCTCTGATAATGAAATTTGTTCGTCAACGAGCTAGCTTTGAAACTGTAGAGTCAGAAAGTGGTTTCTACCAAGACAGTGGTGAAGGGTTAATTTTATTACGTATTAAAGTCGCCTGTGGCATTGCCTGTTATCCTACTATTAGCGGTAATCGCTTTCGCTATTCCATTCGATTTATGTTGCCTTGTGAAGAAGCCGGACGAAAATACGCCAAACAAGCTATAACTTTTCAATTGGCTCGGTGTTAGCTTTATCACCACTAGCCGCTAGCCCATATTTTTCTTATAATAACTTCAATGTCCTCGTAAAGTATTGCAGATATGTCACTAAAAGTAGCTTGTCCAACTTGTAAAAAAGAAGTGATTTGGCAGGAAGAAAGCCAACACCGTCCATTTTGTAGCAAACGTTGTCAATTAATTGATGTTGGTGATTGGGCAGATGAAAATCATAAAATCAGTCAACCAGTACAAGGCGCCGTTGAGCTAAATGAAGAAATGTTAGATGCGCTTGAAGATCAATTTCTACAGCACAATAAATTTTTTGTTGAGCCAGAATAAGCAAGTATTGAAAAGCGTTTAGCAAAACTTGTAGCTAAACGCTTTACTAATTAATCTTTAGTTTAGCTAAGATATAGCTGTTGTAACTTATCTATAATGGTTTGATTCGCTGCAGGGAAATTTAAGGTAGAAAACTCTGCCAAAGTAAACCAACCTTCTTGTTGACTTTCTAGCGCTTTTGCTTGCCCAGTAAAATTATCAACAACAAACACATCTAATAGTACTTTCTTATCACCGTAATCATGGTTAATTTGCATTAAAGGCGTACAAGTAAGGATATCTATGGCAACTTCTTCTTTTAGCTCACGATAAAGCGCATGATGCACAGTTTCATCAACTTCAACTTTACCGCCTGGAAATTCCCATTTACCACCTTGATGAACATCGGCAAGTCGTTTAGTGAGAAAGAATTTATTTTCTTGCTTAATTACGCCAACGGCGACGTGGACAATTTTTGTCATCATAAAACCTTTTTCATTTTAATTTCAGTACACCATCATTCTTAATTCGTTATGGCATATCGTTCTTCGCGTACATGGATCCACTAATGCCGTGAAGCCCTGAAGCCATGAAGCCATGGATGGCTAAGAACGGTCTGAACATGGACGCTCCTTCACATCCTTGTGATCGCGTCATACCGTTCATCCATGAACATAAAAATGCCAGTCAATTGACTGGCATTTATAAGTGATTTACTCGCTTAATGTTCTAGCTTAATTTGCCATGACATTGTTTGTATTTCTTACCTGAACCACACGGACAAGCTTCATTTCGTCCCACACGTGGAGTGGCGGCTTGTTCAGGCTCTGAAGCTGACTCATGCTTAAACTCTTTTGGTGCTTCATCTGCTTTTCGGTGTTGCTCTTCTACTGCTTCAACATCAGACTCAGCACGAATTTGCACCTTACTTAAAATACCAACAACATCATATTTTAAGTTTTCAAGTAATTCAGAGAAAAGCTCAAACGATTCACGCTTAAATTCTTGTTTAGGGTTCTTCTGTGCGTAGCCACGTAAATGAATGCCTTGGCGTAAATGGTCCATCGCCGCTAAATGTTCTTTCCAATGTGAATCTAAGCTTTGTAGCATTACTGCTTTTTCAAATTGACGTAAAACGTCAGCACCGACCATTTCTTCTTTCGCGCTGTAGCTTACTTCAACTTCAGCAAGAATTTTTTCACGTAATGTTTCTTCGTGTAGCTTAGTGTCTTCTTCTAACCATTTTGCTAATGGTAGTTCAATAGTAAGCTCACCTTTCAGGCGTTCTTCTAAACCAGGAACATCCCACATTTCTTCTAGTGACTGTGGCGGAATATGCTGTGCAATTAAACCATTAACCACATCGCCACGGATCGCTTTAATGACTTCGGCGATATCAGCTTCATCCATCAATTCATTACGTTGTTCGTAAATAACTTTACGTTGATCGTTTGAAACATCATCAAATTCTAGTAATTGCTTGCGAATATCAAAGTTACGCCCTTCAACTTTACGCTGTGCGTTTTCAATGCTTTTTGTCACCCAAGGATGTTCAATAGCTTCGCCACGTTCCATGCCCAGTTTACGCATCATATTAGAAATACGTTCAGAAGCAAAAATACGCATTAAGCCATCTTCCATTGAAAGATAGAAGCGTGTTGAGCCAGCATCACCTTGACGACCAGAACGACCACGTAATTGGTTATCTATACGACGAGATTCATGACGCTCTGTGGCAACTATGTGCAGACCGCCAAGTTCCAATACTTTATTGTGTTCTTCTTGCCAAGACGCTTTTAGCTTTTCAACTTGCTCATCACTTGGATTATCAAGTTTCGCAACCATCGCACCTAAGTTGCCACCAAGTACGATATCCGTACCACGACCAGCCATGTTAGTTGCAATAGTTACTGCACCAACTTTACCTGCATCGGCAACAATTTCAGCTTCCTGTTGATGGAATTTAGCATTAAGTACTTTATGTTTAATCTTTGATTTTTTCAAAAATGACGATAAGAACTCTGACGTTTCAATGCTGATAGTACCAACTAATACTGGCTGACCACGCTCAACACAATCTTTAATGTCTTCTAAAATCGCTTCAAATTTTTCTTCACCTGTTAAGTAAATCAAATCAGGTAAATCTTTACGCACCATAGGTTGGTTAGTTGGGATAACAACCGTTTCTAAGCCATAAATATGATTAAATTCAAACGCTTCAGTATCTGCCGTTCCTGTCATACCAGACAGTTTTTGGTAGATACGGAAGAAGTTTTGGAAAGTAATAGAAGCAAGTGTTTGGTTTTCGTTTTGAATATCAACACCTTCTTTTGCTTCTACCGCTTGGTGTAAACCTTCAGACCAACGACGACCTTCCATTGTACGACCGGTATGTTCATCAACAATGACAATTTCGCCATCTTTAACAATGTAATCGACATCTTTTTGGAATAATTTATGGGCGCGTAATGCCGCCATTACATGATGAAGTAACGTTATATTGGCTGCAGAGAATAATGAATCACCTTGCTGCATCAAGCCTTTTTCCAGCATTATTTCTTCAATATGAACTTGACCAAGTTCAGTTAAATAAATTTGCTTAGCTTTTTCATCAATGGTGAAATCACCAGTGCTGTCTTCACCTTCTTTGTCTTCTTCATCTTGCTGTACCAATGTAGGTACAACCAAATTAATATTGCGGTATAGCTCTGAGCTATCTTCTGCTTGACCAGAAATAATTAACGGCGTTCGTGCCTCATCAATTAATATCGAGTCAACTTCATCAATAACAGCAAAATTTAACGGTTTTTGTGCTCTTTCTTCAGGTGAAAAAGCCATGTTGTCACGTAGGTAATCAAAACCAAACTCATTGTTTGTACCATAAGTGATATCTGAATTATAAGCGGCTTGCTTATCACCAGGTGCCATGCCGGCAACATTACAGCCAACCGTCATCCCTAAAAATTCAAATAATGGTCGACTCCAATCAGCATCACGCGTTGCTAAGTAATCATTCACTGTGATTACATGCACGCCTTTACCCGTTAAGCCGTTTAAGTATGAAGGTAATGTCGCTGTTAATGTTTTACCTTCACCAGTACGCATTTCGGCAATTTTGCCAGAATTAAGTACCATGCCACCAATCATTTGTACATCAAAGTGACGCATACCGAATACACGTTTACTTGCTTCACGCACTACCGCAAACGCTTCAGGTAAAAGCGCATCAAGCGTTTCACCCTGTTCTACACGCTCTTTAAACTCTGTAGTTTTGGCTTTTAACTCTTCGTCATTTAATGCTTCAAAAACAGGCTCTAGAGCATTAATTTTTATTACTTCTTTGCGCATTTGCTTAAGTAATCGATCGTTTCGACTACCAAACATTTTTGTCATTAAATTTACAAACATCGTGTTAAACCATATTGAGAAGAAAATCTTCCGCTGAAAATAAGGTGTTCGGTGGGACCGAGCACATAAAGTTGCCTAGCATTGTAATCGCAGCTGTATTTTAAACAACTGAAATTCGCACTAATTCTATTTTTTTGCTTTTCTGTATACGTATTTCGTTGGGTCTATTTGCTTATTATTACGTAAAATTTCATAGTGTACATGCGGACCAGTTGAGCGCCCTGTACTACCCATTTTCGCAATAACTTGACCTTTTGTGACTACATCACCAACGGAAACCGTAAGTTCTTTGTTGTGACCATAGCGAGTCTTTAAACCTTCACCATGATTAATTTCTACTAACTGGCCGTAACCATAGCGGTCGCCTGCCCAACTAACAACACCTGATGCAGTAGCAATAATGCTAGCATTTTCACTGCCAGCAAAATCAACACCTTTATGCATTGCAGGTTTACCGTTAAAAGGGTCTTTTCGCGTACCGTAGTATGACGACAACCAACCTTTAACTATTGGTCGACCAGATAAATAGCGTGTATTCTCTATATGGTGACCCAAAGTGATAGATTCAAGCATTTTTAACTGTTTTTCTTCATGCGCTAAAGAATTTTCAAGTATTGAAATACTTAATAGCAAATCCGATAAACTTTTTTTCGGCTGCTCTTCACTTTGAATCATTGGGCCACCACTTGGCGGTAATTGTTCAAAATTGAATTCTTTATCGGGAATACTCGCATCTTCTGCTAGTCGATCACCTAAAGCATTTAAGCGTAGTACTTGGCTTTGTAACTCTGCCAACTTCATGGTTACCGCAGTTACTTGCTCATTGTTAACAACAGGATTATCTAAATTCGGTAAGCTGGAAAATTGAGATGCAGGGTTTGTTGGGATCTCGTTTGTAGACGCAATTAAATGCACTATAAAACCAGAAACCAGTGCAAATATTGTTAAAGCTGATAGCCAATGAACTTTATTTAGCTTCATTGAAAATCTAACATTTTTTCCGCGGTATAGTAGTGTTAAACTCATATCTTATTCATCGTTTTCTTCAAGAGCTGACTTATGGCACGTAAATCTAAAATACCTACAAATATGTCAGCCCTGCTTAATTCACCGTCAGGCACTTTGGCACAAATAGCGGCAAAAACCAACTCTTTAACCATATTGTCGGGCATTGTACGACAAATATGCCCCGACCTGCCAGAAGATGTCTGGAAAATAGCCAATTTTAAAGGGAAATCCTTAGTTATTGAGGTAAATTCTGCAGTTTGGAGTCAAAGATTACAGTTTGAACGGATGAATATATGTCGAGAACTAACCCAAGTGACCGAAAATCAATTTAATCAAATTGAAATTAAGATAACACCTTTTCGCACTAAACTGCCTGAAAAAACCGTATTGCCTGATGCAATAAATACAACAATTTCGAAAGCAACTGCCGCACAATTATTAGCAGTAGCTAAGAATGCTCCTGACAGTTTGCGTAAGAAATTAGAGAAGTTAGCGGCTCACGCTAATAAGTAGCCTGAATTCTAGACAAGCAGCGGTAGCTCAAAATTTTCACTCATTTAACAACAAAAAAGCCAATCATATGATTGGCTTTATAGAAGTTAACTAATAAACATTAAGTTAGAACGGCGTAGCACCAACTTCTTGAAACTGGATTGGAGACTCAACGGTATCTTCATACGTCACCCATTCCCATGAATCAACTTGCTTAAACACTTCACGTAGTAACATGTTATTTAGACCATGCCCAGATTTAAAGGCATTAAGCTCACCTAAAATACTAACACCACCCATGTATAAATCACCGATCGCATCAAGAATTTTATGCTTAACAAACTCATCATCATAACGTAAGTCATCTTTATTGAGCATGCGATATTCATCTAAAACAATAGCGTTTTCTAAGCTACCACCTAATGCTAGGTTGTGAGAGCGTAAAAATTCAATGTCTTTCATAAAGCCAAAAGTACGAGCACGGCTGATTTCTTTAATAAAAGAACAGCTCGATAAGTCCATACTCATAGTTTGACAAGTATTCGCAATCACTGGATGCTCAAACTCAATAGCAAAATTAACCCGGAAGCCTTCAAAAGGCTTTAACTCAGCCCATTTATCACCTTCTTCTATACGAACAGTTTTAGTGATACGTAAGAAGCGCTTGGCAACATTTGAAGTTTCAATGCCAACCGATTGAATTAAATAAACAAACGGTAAGGCACTGCCATCCATAATTGGAATCTCAGGAGAGTCAACTTCAACAACGAGGTTGTCAATTCCTAAACCTGCAACAGCAGACAACAAGTGTTCGACGGTGGAAATCTGAACACCTTGCTCATTCACTAAACATGTACATAAAGTGGTTTCGCCAACAGCTTCTGGTGTCGCTGGAATATCGACAACAGGATCTAAATCTACTCGGCGAAAAATAATACCGGTGTTAGCAGGCGCAGGACGGAGAGTGATCTGCACCTTTTCACCTTTATGTAACCCTACACCAATGGCAGAGACACTTTCTTTAATCGTACGTTGTTTAATCATAAATAGCCTTCTTAAGCCTATATTGAGCTTTATTAGCACCCACCGGAATTCAGCGGAGGCGTAATATAGCAAAAAAGCCTAACAAAATCAAAATATCAACATTTGTTACTTAACATTCCTAAACTTAACGAATAAGTATTAGTCTGCTTGTTTACGTAAAAATGCTGGGATATCTAAATAATCATCAAGCTCCGTAGCAGCCACTTTTTGTGCTTGAGCATTTGCTTCAGGCATAGTCACAGGGCTTGCTTTAATTTCTGGTTGCGCACTTGGCACATAGTCACCACCAACTACTTGTGGCTCAGCCACAGGTGCAGGGTTAACTAAAGTAATATCAGGCTTACGTTCAGCACCAATACCAGTTGCAACAACGGTTACACGTAAATCTTCAGTCATATCAGGGTCAATTACAGCACCAACCACAACTGTGGCATTTTCCGAAGAAAAAGCTTTAACTGCATTACCAACCGTTTCGAATTCATCAATACTAATATCCATACCGGCAGTAATATTAACTAATATTCCGCGTGCACCAGCAAGATCAACGTCTTCAAGTAGTGGGCTTGAAATTGCAGCTTCTGCAGCTTCTTCTGCACGATCTGGCCCTGATGCTATACCAGACCCCATCATTGCCGTTCCCATTTCAGACATTACCGTTCTAACATCGGCGAAATCCACGTTTATGAGTCCCGGACGAGTAATAAGTTCCGCAATACCTTGCACAGCACCTAATAAAACATCATTCGCCGCTTTAAATGCATCTAGTAAACTTGTACCAGGGCCTAAAACTTTTAATAGTTTTTCGTTTGGAATGGTAATTAGTGAATCAACACTCTTAGATAAGAACTCAATGCCTTGATCGGCATAGTTCATACGTTTTTTACCTTCAAACGGAAATGGCTTTGTCACTACAGCAACGGTTAAAATTCCCATTTCTTTAGCTATTTCTGCCACAACTGGAGCAGCACCAGTACCAGTACCACCGCCCATACCCGCGGCGATAAAGATCATATCAGCGCCTTGCAGCGTTTCTTTGATCGTTTCTCTATCTTCTTCTGCGCTACGACGACCAATTTCTGGGTTAGCGCCAGCACCTAAACCTTTAGTGACATCGTGACCTAACTGCAAAGTTACATTAGCCGCTGAGTTACGTAGTGCTTGTGAGTCAGTGTTTGCTGTAATAAATTCAACACCTTCAATGGTTTGTGAAACCATGTGCTCGACAGCATTGCCGCCACCGCCACCAACACCAATAACCTTGATGACTGCTTCTTCGTTATGATCTTCCATTAATTCAAACATTTTTATAATCTCCGATTTTTATTACGTTTTGTTCCACCAAAACTCTTTCAATACTTCCAATTACTTGCCTTTGCAAATAACTAAAACTCACCTTTAAACCAAGCTAAAACACGAGAGCTAATGCTACCCACTGATTCGCTTTTCTTTTGTTCATTATTCTGTTGCTGATTCGCTTGCATGCCGTAATGTAATAACCCCACTACGGTAGAATATGTTGGATCATTAACATATTCTTTTAACCCGCAAACATCAGCAGGTTGTGCAACTCGAGCTGGCATTTGAAATACTTCTTCTGCAAACTCAACCACACCTTCCATTTTCGCTGTACCACCAGTTAAGACATAACCCGCAGCAATTTGATCTTCTAAGCCGCATTCACGCAACTCTTCTTGAATTAATTCAAATAATTCATGATATCTAGGCTCTACAACTTCAGCCAAAGTATGTCGAGACATAGAACGTGCTGGACGTCCGCCAACACTAGGTACTTCGATATTTTCTTCCATACTTACTAATTGACGCAGCGCGCAAGCGTATTGCACTTTAATGTCTTCTGCGTGACTTAATGGTGTACGAAATATCTTCGCAATATCACTGGTTACTTGATTGCCAGCCACAGGAATTACCGCGGTATGACGTAAAGCACCACCAGTGAATACCGAAATATCCATAGTGCCAGCGCCCATATCAACCACACATATTCCTAACTCTTTTTCATCATCAGTCAGAACCGCATAACTAGATGCTAACGCTGAGAAAATCAGTTGATCTGCTTTTAAATCACAACGTTCAACACATTTAACAATGTTCTTCGCCATGTCATTTGCACAGGTAACGATATGAACTTTTGCTTCCATACGTACGCCTGACATACCAATAGGACTCTTAATACCGTCTTGGCAATCAATACTATATTCTTGCGGCAATACATGTAACATGCGGCGCTCGGCTGAAATAGGCACAGAACGCGCAGTATGAATGACATTATCAACATCATCCTGCATCACTTCTTTGTCATTAATTGGCACCATACCGTTTTCATTCTGACAACTAATATGCTTGCCAGAAATACCTAAATAAACTGACGTAATATGACAATCTGCCATCAATTCAGCTTCATTTATTGCTCGTTGTATTGATTGAATAACAAGGTTTAAGTCATTAACGCCACCTTTATCCATGCCTCGCGCAGGCTGATTACCAACACCAACAATGCTGAGTTGGTTGTCTGGTGTGATCTCACCTACGGCTACTGAAATTTTTGAAGTTCCAATATCTAAACCAACGACTAAGTTTCTTTCAGTTATTTTTGACATTAACGCTAAACTCTTTCTTTGTTGTTTTCGGTTTTCCAACCAACGGCTAAGCCGGTGTCGTATCTCAGGTCAACATAATCAACTTGTTGTCCGGCTTTTTTATTTGATTTTATTTGCGGATATACATCCATAAATCGCTGTATGCGCTCAACACGATTATCGCGACCTAAATTTATAGTCACGCCATCGTCTAATGTCAGTTGCCAAGCAAACCGCTCGGTCAGTACCAATTCATCAATGGCTAATTGGCTAAAATCGAGCAATTTATTTAAGTTTTCAAAGTTTTCTAAGGCTAATTTCTCACTACCTTCTGGACCAAAAAATGCCGGTAATTTTTCATTTAAACGAGTTATATCAGCCTGAAATGCCTTACCACTTTTATTAATCAGAAAATCACCGTTCCAATGTGCGATAGGTTTCTGGTCAACAACATATATTTTCAGTTCATCTGGCCATTTTTTTCGTACTGAAACTGAATAAACCCAAGGCAACTTCGCCACTTTTTGCTGTACGTCATTAACATCTACGTTAAAAAAATTACCCAAATTTACCTGCTCAATGGCATTTTCTATATCTACGCGCGTGGTATAAGGCATTTCTCCTGCAATGGCGATTGCAGTAACCGGAGCACTTTCTTCTGCGCTCAAGCGTTTATTTAAAAAAATGCTAAACGACAATATCGCGACAATAACAGCAACAAAAAATGCCACGCCAAACCAAAAGGTCCAGTGTAGTTTTTCTGTTTCTTCCACTAATGGAAGTTGCTTTTTCATCGTCGCTGCCATTTCTTACGCGTTACCTTGCATACTAATTTCTACAATTTTTGTAACTAGCTCACTAAAATTTAAGCCATGAACTTTCGCGGCTTTTGGAACCAAGGACGTTTCTGTCATACCTGGTACGGTATTAACTTCTAATAATTGCCATTGCCCTTGCTCATCACGCATAACATCAACTCGCCCCCAGCCTTTAGCACCGGTGGCATTAAAAGCTTTCAATGCTATTGCTTGTAATTCAGTTTCATCATCCGCTGATAAATGACACGGGCAATGATATTGCGTACTAGTAGATTTATATTTAGCGTCATAATCATAAAAGTCATGTGGCGTTTCCATATGAATAACCGGCATAGGCGTTTGCCCTAAAATCGCAACGGTGTATTCTGGCCCTTGTATCCAAGCTTCAACCAATATTTGTTGGTCGTAATTAAAGGCCTCTATCAAAGCAGCATGCAAGGCATCTGCATTATCAGCTTTAGACATACCAATGCTTGAACCTTCATTAGCTGGCTTTACCATCACTACATCACCTAATTGCTGCAAAATTTTCGCAGCATCTTGGCGTTGATATTCCAACTTACTTACAATGGCAAAAGGCGCTGTTGGCAAGTTCATCGCTTGAAAAACTTGTTTACTGCGAATTTTATCCATCGACAGTGCCGAACCCAAAACATCAGATCCAGTGTAAGGTATGTTCATATACTGCAACGCACCTTGTACACAACCGTCTTCACCACCGCGGCCATGTAAGGCAATAAATACACGGTCAATGTCTAATGATGCTAAGTCACTTAAACAATAATCTTGCGTGTCGATAAGCTGAACATTAAAACCTGCTTGCTCTAAACCATTAGCAATAGCTTTACCTGAGTTAAGCGAAACTTCTCGTTCAGCGGATGTTCCACCGTATAAGACCGCTAATTTTTGCGCTGTTAACGAATTCATTGCTTAACTCCTGATAACTTTTCATCATTTGCTAAGCTGCGCGCTATCGCACCAATATTGCCAGCGCCTTGGGTGATCACCATGTCGCCATCGCGTAATTGTGCTGCCATTAGCTCAGCTAATTTAGCGCTGTCGCTAACATAAATAGGTTCAGTTTGGCCTCGTAGGCGAATACTACGCGCTAAACTTTTACTGTCAGCGTTAGCTATTGGCGCTTCGCCTGCTGCGTAAACATCAAGTAAAAATAAACAATCAACCTCTGAAAGCACTTCAACAAAGTCTTCAAAAAGATCACGAGTTCTAGAGTAGCGATGAGGTTGAAAAACCATAGCTAACCTTTTTTCTGGCCAACCGTTGCGCATAGCACTAATTGTCGCTTTCACTTCAGTCGGATGATGGCCATAATCATCAATCAGTAACATTTCACCTTGTTCTGTTGTTAGTGTTGCTAGCTTTTCAAAACGACGACCAATGCCAGCAAACTCTTGTAGTGCTTTTTGAATGGCATCATCTTCAACACCTTCATCTATTGCAACCGCAACACCTGCAAGGGCATTTAATACGTTATGCTCTCCAGGTAAGTTAACGCTTAGCTTTAATGGCGCAGCGTCTTTACGCTCAACAACAAATGAACTCATGCCTGCACTTTGCTGATATTGGCTTGCTCTTACGTCTGCATCTTCACAAAATCCATACGTGATCACTTGGCGGCCAATACGTGGCAATATTTCACGAACCACGGGGTTATCTAAACAAACCACCGCTAAACCATAAAATGGTAAGTTGTGTAAAAATTCAATGTAAGTGTCTTTGAGTTTTTCAAAGTCACCTTGATAGGTTTCCATATGGTCTTCATCGATATTAGTGATCACCGAAACCATTGGCTGTAAATGCAAGAATGAAGCATCACTTTCATCTGCTTCAGCAATTAAATATCGACTACTGCCCAAACGAGCATTGGTACCAGCGCTATTTAACAAGCCACCAATAACAAAAGTTGGATCTAAATTCGCTTGCGCAAAAATGCTAGCAATCAAACTTGTTGTTGTCGTTTTTCCGTGTGTACCAGCAATCGCGATGCCATGGCGAAAACGCATTAGTTCAGCTAGCATTTCTGCACGGCGTACGACCGGAATGCGTTTTTCATTAGCGGCAACTAATTCAGGATTTTCACTATCAATAGCCGTTGAAACTACAATAACACTAGCACCATCAACATTGTCTTGGTGGTGACCAATAGTAATTTTTGCCCCTAAATCGGTTAGCCTTTTAACGACTTGATTCTCACCGATGTCTGAACCGGTAATTTGATAGCCTTCATTAAGTAATACTTCAGCTATTCCACCCATACCAGCACCACCAATACCGACAAAATGTATGGTTTTAACGCGACGCATTTCAGGCATTCGGTTATAGCTATTCGATGATGTTTTCATATTACTTTTTTCTGATGTCATACGTTTACTCATAATTGTGCAACCTCAATACAGGTTTGGGCAACATGACTGGTTGCGTCTGCATGCGCAGCATTGTGCGCAGCTTTCGACATTTGCTGTACAACTTTGTCTGATATAAACAAGCTGTTTAGCATTTGCCCTAAGGTTGTACCGTTAAATTCTTTCTGGGCAATTAATTTTGCCGCGCCACATTCGACTAAATACATGGCATTCTTGGTTTGATGGTCATCGACAGCGTGTGGTAATGGTACAAATATCGCTGGCTTTGCCGCCATTGCTAATTCTGACACGGTTAATGCACCTGCACGGCAAACAACGACATCAGCCCACTGATAGGCGCTTGCCATATCATCAATAAACTCAGTCACTTTTACTTTTTCTTCAGGTAACCCAAAATCTTGATAACTGGTTAACACGGCTTGTTCATTACCGCCGCCTGTTTGGTGCCATACATCAATGCTTTGCACCTTAATTTGCTTCATTGCCTGCGGTACAACATCGTTTAAAATCTTCGCCCCTAAACTCCCGCCAACAACCAAGACTTTCTTGCTAGTAGCGGGCTGTTCTGGCATGACATTTTCAATCGAGATAATATCGCTACGCAGCGGGTTACCGACAACATTTGGCGTGACTCTATCGCTAAAAGCACCAGGGAATGCACTCAACGTTTTTGTCGAAATACGAGATAAAAAGCGGTTAGTCATTCCCGCTACTGCGTTTTGCTCATGCAATACTAAAGGAATACGTAATAACCATGCAGCAACACCACCTGGCGCACTTGCATATCCACCCATGCCTAATACAACGTCGGGTTTAACTTCTTTCAACACTTGAATAGATTGCATAACCGACTGTAAAATTTTGAATGGCGTTTTTAACCACGTTTGCCAGCCTTTATTGCGAATACCGGCAATATTGATAAACGAAATTGGATAACCATTTTTTGGCACTATTTCAGCTTCCATACGTTCCGCTGTACCCAACCAATGTACTTTCCAACCCTTTTTCACTAATTCTTCAGCCACGGCAATACCTGGAAATATATGACCACCAGTACCGCCCGCCATCACCAAAATAGTAGGACGTTTTGCTTCATGACTTACATCACTATTTACTTTATCAGTAACTTGTTCAGTCATTTTCGTCCTCCTTCACTTCAATTTTTTTCACTTTCTTCACTTTCTTTTTCACGCCAGTTGTACGACTAGTCGCTTGAATACTTTGTAGTCTAATTTCATGATCAATACGGATCAAAATGGCAACTGCTATTGTCATTATGATCATTGAGCTACCACCATAACTAATTAACGGCATTGTTAAGCCTTTAGTCGGCACAATACCCGCACTAGCGCCAATATTTACCGCGGCTTGAAAACAAAACCAAATGCCAATGGCATAAGCGAAAAATCCCTCAAAATATTTCTCTTGGTTGACTGCTTTTCGTCCTAACAGCAAGGCTTTAAATACTAAAGTCATGCTCAATAGCAAAATCACACTAATGCCAATAAAGCCAAACTCTTCTGCCAATACCGCCATCACGAAATCAGTATGTGCTTCCGGCAAATATTCTAGTTTTTGAATACTATTACCTAAACCTTGACCAAAAGATTCACCACGACCATAGGCCATTAGCGATTGTGTTAATTGATAGCCACTGCCAAACGGGTCTTCCCATGGGTCTAAAAAGCCAGTAACTCGTGCCCAGCGATAAGGGGAAAAGAATGCCAACATCGACAGTAAGCTCATGCCAACACCAGCAATGGCGATAAATTGCCATAATTTTGCGCCCGCCAAAAACAATAAGCCAAAGGTGGTGACAAACATTACGATGATGGTACCCAAGTCGGGCTGCATTAATAACAGAGCACCTAGTATACCAAATACAAACAAGGGCTTAGCAAAGCCTTTTATGTTCTCCATCACCTCTTCACGACGACGCACTAAATAGGCTGATAGATAACAAAAGAAAAATAATTTAGCAGGCTCTGCTGCCTGTATGGTAATTGGACCAACAACAATCCAACGAGTAGAACCATTAACATTGCGACCAATAAGCAATACCACGACTAACAGTACGATACCTAAAAGCAATAAATTACCACTGTATTGATGCCATCGACTCATCGGAATTTGCAATGCTATTCCTGCAACTCCTAGACTCAAGCAGATGTAAATCATATGACGTACAACAAAATGAAAAGGGTTAGCAAATAAACGCTCTGCTACAGGCATTGAAGAGCTCGCCACCATCACTAAACCGATCATGTACATACTTAACGCAAGGATCAGGTAACTACGGTCGAAGGTTGATACCGCTGAAGACTCCATTTTCAACCACTGAGGTATTGACCATTGCGATAAATTGGCAAAAGAAGCAGACATTATTTAGCTTCCTTATGCAAAAGTACTGACTTAATAAATACCACACCACGTTCAACATAATTGGCAAACATATCTAAACTTGCACAAGCAGGAGATAACAACACCATATCGCCATTATTGGCTAGCTTTCGTGCTAACTTAACAGCCTCAGGTAAACTGTTCACATGGGTAGTTTTTGCTTGCTGATTAGCTAAACGTAGGTTCGCAATTTCTTGACCATCTTTGCCTAAAGTAATTAAGTGCTCTACTTGTTCGGTCAGCGCTTTTGTTAACGGTGTAAAGTCAGCACCTTTACCGTCACCACCAGCAATTAAAATCAATTTATTACCAGCTAAAGTCGGCGCTAAACCTTCAATTGCCGCTATAGTTGCACCAACATTGGTCGCTTTTGAATCGTTAACCCAACAAATGTTATCTTGGCTTTCAATAACTTCGCAGCGGTGCGCAAGACCTTTGAAAGTTAACAAAGCTGAAAGCATTGCCTTTAAATTCCAACCTGCACCAGTGCCTAACGCCAATACAGCCAAATAGTTAAGTGCATTGTGAATACCTTGCAGCGGCATCATTTTCATTGCTATTAGTGCATGACTGCCGAACATTAATTGCCTTTCACCATTAATGTTGGCAATACCAAATTGTCCGTCATTTGCTTGGTCACTGCCAAAACTTAAATTTGAATTGTTGTCGTAAGCAGCACTTGGAATTGTCGCACTATCATCTCGGTTATAAATCGCCGTTTGCGCATTACGATAAATACTTTGCTTAATTGCGCCATAATTTTCTATGGTTTTATGACGATCTAAATGATCATCACTAATGTTTAATACGGTGGCTGACAACGCCGCCATACTTTTCACAGTTTCTAGTTGGAAACTCGACAGCTCTAAAACAATAAAATCTGCTACGTCATCAACTTGGTCAAGTACTGGTAAACCAATATTCCCGCCAAGTTGAACCTTATAACCTAAAGCATTCCCGACATGGCTTAACATGGAAACCACGGTTGATTTACCATTGGAGCCAGTCACTGCAAGCATCGGTGTATTGCTCATTCGGCAAAACAATTCAATATCACCAATCACATCACAATTTTTAGCCACAGCATTAGCAATCTCAGGATCAGCCATATTAATACCGGGACTAACAATTAACACGTCAGCCGTAGCAATTAAGTGTTGATCCCACTGACCTAACACTAAAGCGTTATCAGCGAATTGGCTCTTAAAGTCACCCGGAGAAATTGGCATTGCCCGGCTATCATTAACCGAAAATGTTACTTGATGACGATGTAAAAAACGCGCGCACGACAAGCCCGTGATCCCAATACCTAAGATCACGACTTTTTTATCTTTAAATTGCGTCGTTACCGACTGTTGCAATTGATTATTCACGCGTCGTTTTTTACCTTTCTAAGTCTAATGTTAAATTTCTTTTAATTGTCGAAATCGCCAACATTTATATTTTTCTAGCGTAGTTTCAAGGTTGCTAAACCTATAAGTACTAGCACTAATGAGATAATCCAAAAACGTACAATTACTCTTGGCTCTGGCCAACCCTTTAATTCATAATGATGATGAATTGGCGCCATGCGAAAAATGCGTTGTCCGCGTAATTTATATGAGCCCACCTGTAAAATGACCGATAACGTTTCCATCACGAAAACACCACCCATAATAAATAGCACTAACTCTTGACGCACTAGCACAGCAATAACGCCTAATGCCGCACCTAATGCAAGTGAGCCAACATCGCCCATAAATACTTGTGCTGGATAGGTGTTAAACCATAAAAAACCAAGACCTGCGCCAACAATTGCTGTACACACCACTACTAACTCACTGGCTAAAGCAATATGAGGAATATGTAGGTATTCAGAAAAAACGGCGTTACCTGTCATATAGGCAAAAATGGCAAAAGCTCCTGCCACCATAATGGTCGGAACAATAGCTAAACCATCTAGGCCATCGGTTAAGTTAACCGCATTGCTGGTTCCAACAATGACGAAATAAACCAAAGCAATGTAAAGTAGCCCTAACTGCGGTAATATGTTTTTAATAAATGGAATTAATAACGTGGTTTCTTCTGGGCTTTGTGCAAACTGATATAAAAAGATAGCGGTTGCTAAGCCTGTAATGGTTTGCCAAAAATATTTCCAACGGGCAATTAGTCCATTTGAGTCTTTACGAATAACCTTGCGATAATCATCAACAAAACCTATTAGGCCAAAACTAACTAAAACAAATAACACCACCCAAACATAGGTATTGCTTAAATCAGCCCACAACAACACACTGGTAACAATTGAGGCGAGAATTAAAATTCCGCCCATAGTCGGAGTACCTGATTTAGATAAGTGACTTTCTGGACCATCGTCACGAATTGTTTGTCCAATCTGCATTCTTTGCAAAGCACGGATCAGCTTAGGGCCAAAATATAACGATAAAGCTAATGCCGTTAACGTCGAGACAATTGCCCTAAATGTTAAGTAAGAAAAAACATTAAAGAATGAAAAATACTGAGTGAGAAATTCACCTAACCAAAGTAACATTATGCCTGCCCCTGCGTAGTCTGGCTGTTCTGCCATTTAATAATATCAGCCACTACGTATTCCATATGAGCACTGCGCGAACCTTTAACTAAAATTGTAATTTGTTGTGCTTCATCTTGAAGCAGCTCTGTTAACCGTGACAATAATTTTCCTTTACTACTAAAATGTTGTGCTGATGATTCTTTGTCTTGATAAAACGCATCCGATGTACTTTGACTAAGCACGCCTAAGGTTAATAAATCATCAATACCTTTGTCTTTTGCATGTTCGCCAACCTCTTGATGATAACGACGTGCATCACTACCTAATTCGCCCATATCACCCAAAATTAGTACACGTCTACCAGGGTAACTGGCTAATAAATCTGATGCTGCGTTAATTGACTCAACATTCGCGTTGTAAGTGTCATCAATTAATTTGGTATTGTTATCGAGCTGATGTAAATTCAAACGCCCTTTTACTGGCGTCATTTCAGCTAAGCCTAAGCGGATGTCATCTAAACTAGCACCGAATTCTAGTGCAATCGTTGCTGCTGCAACGGCATTACAAACGTTATGGTGCCCCGGTACAGTTAGCTCAATATAAGTACTGCCTTTATTAGTCGTTAACTTAAAACTCGCACAACCGTTATCATCAAGTACTTCTTCATGGCTGTAACAATCAGCAGCGCTTTGCGATGAAAAGCGGCGAACTTTTTTATCATCTAAACGCCATTGCCATTTGTGTGCCCACTGACTGTCTTGGTTATAAACCGCAACACCGCCAGAAACCAAACCTTGAAAAATTTCACCTTTAGCTCGTGCCACGCCACATAAATCGCCAAAACCTTCTAAATGCGCTGCAGCAATATTATTTATCATTGCCACATCAGGTTTAACTAAAGCAGAGGTGTAAGCTATTTCACCGATATGATTAGCGCCTAACTCCACGACGGCAAAATCATGTTGTTGTTCTAAGCGTAATAACGTCAGAGGAACGCCTATATCGTTATTAAAGTTACCATTAGTCGCTAGTACATTACCTAAGCGCCCTAATATCGCGGCAACCATTTCTTTCACTGTGGTTTTGCCACTACTACCAGTAATGGCGACAGTTTTGGGCGCAACTTTGCTTTTTACATAAGCACCAATTTGACCTAAGGCTTTATGGCTGTCTTCAACAACAATTTGGGCAATATCAATACCAGCAGTTTTTTGCTGCACGATAACCGCGCTACAACCAAGTTCGCTAGCTGATACGACAAATTTATGGCCATCAAAATTCGGGCCTTTTAACGCTAAAAAGACATCACCAGTATTTAATGCTCGACTATCTGTCGTGATGGCATTAATGATTAAATCCGTACCGACTAATTGGCCATCAATCGCTTGCGCTATTTCAGATAAACTTAATGGGATCATAATTCCACCTCGTTTTTAGCTGATTGAGAAGAAGCGTAAAATGAGCGAACAACTTCACGTTCATCATAATGCTGCTTTTCATTGCCAAAAATAATGTAATCTTCATGGCCTTTACCGGCGCAAAGTATCACATCATTAGCATCCGCTTGGCTTAGTGCAGTCAATACCGCTTGTTCTCTATCAAGTATTTTTATCGCGTTATCGGTTGTTGATAAACCGGCAATAATGGCATCAGCAATAGTGTCAGGATTTTCAGTACGCGGATTATCATTAGTAATAATGATGCGGTCAGCTTTGCTTTCTGCTACTTGCGCCATTAATGCACGCTTACCAGTATCACGATCACCGCCACAACCAAAAACTACCCAAAGTTTGCCATGACAATGCAAACGACAAGCATCTAATGCACTCGAAAGAGCATCTGGCGTATGGGCATAATCAACAACGGCGGTTGGCTTATTTTCAGCAGAAAAAGCTTCCATACGTCCGGTAATAGGCACTAAATGACTTACCGCATGCGATATTGTTTTAAGTGGAATGTTTTCAACCATTAACACTGCAATCGCTGCCAATAAATTTTCGACGTTAAAGTCACCAAGCAATTGGCAATGAATTTGGCATTGCCCCTGCTCTGTGTGTAATTCAAAGCTAACACCTGTCGCATGATGGCGAATATTACTTGCTTGAACAAAACGCGAATAATGACGAATATTTTCATCACGACCATAAACAACGACAGGCTGAGCATTTGGCCAATTTTTTAACCATGTTTGAGCTTGCAAGTCATCACCATTTAACACCGCAACTTGCTCGGCAGAGCCTGAGAATATTTCATGCTTGGCTGCGGCGTATGCTGCCATAGTTTTGTGATAATCAAGATGGTCACGCGTTAAATTGGTAAAAACTGTAGTATTAAATAACTCAGTTGTTACGCGTTTTTGTGACAATGCATGTGAAGAAACTTCCATTGCGACATCAGAAATACTTTCTTCGGCAAATAACGCTAGCAGCTGCTGCAGTTGCGTTGCACCAGGCGTAGTATTTTCAATCGCTTGTAACTGTGCCAATTTTCCTGCACCCGTTGTACCAATGACTGCACAATTTCTTTGGCAATCATCAAGTAAATTGGCAATAATTTGACTAGTGCTGGTTTTACCATTGGTGCCTGTGATACCGATGATATTTAATTTATCTTCAGGCATACCGTAAAATGCTTTTGCAACGGCAAATAGCTTTTCGTTAAGCTGATAATAAGATAACACTGGTACTGGCACATGCTTAGCGTTAACTATCCAAGTAAGTTGCCCATGCTCAGCTGGCTTAAGTGTTTCAACTAATACCATTGCGCAATCAGCAGATATAGCTTGTTGAACAAATTCTCTACCATCACGCACGGTGCCAACAACTGCACAAAAAATATCTCCGCACTCAATTGCCCGTGTGTCATTGACTAAATTAGCACGACCATTAAGCTTGAAATATTGCGTAAGTTTGTCATTTTCTTGCGCTGATAATGTTATTTCACCAAACGACAAAACTGCCTCTACAGCAGTTAATATTGTTGGGCGTTTATAAACGCGTAAAGCGTGATCAGACATGGTCACGCTCCTTAGGGATTTTTTCAATTTTTGGCTCTGGTTGCAGCAAGGTTATTTTAGTGTTTGCATCAGGCGGAACATTCAGTAACCGCAGCGCCCCTTTCATTATTCGGGAAAATACCGGTGCGGCGACTTCGCCACCATGATACAGGTCTCCTCCGGGGTCATCGATAACCACTACCACGGCAATTTCGGGGTTCGAAATCGGGGCAACGCCGGCAAATAGTCCGACATAATCATTACCATAGCCACCAGCAAAAGCTTTAATTGCGGTGCCACTTTTACCGCCAACGCGGTAACCATCAACTTTTGCGACTGTATATTGTTCATTAACCACGTGCTCAAGCATTTCTACAACATTTTGGCTATGTTCTGCAGAAAAAATGCGTTCGTCATCGCCAGCAATTTGTGCAGACTGTTTTTGCTTTAAAATGGTTAACGGTTTTTTAATTCCGCCATTACCCAATGTGGAATAAAAGCGTGCCAATTGAATCGGCGTAATAGCAACGCCATGTCCCCATGACAATGTCGCCAATTCAAACTTTGACCAACGAGATCTGTCATGCATCATGCCCGAGCTTTCACCGACTAAGCCAGTGCCAGTATCTTCCGAAAAGCCAGCATCAAAAAACTTGTCAATTAAGTAATCTTTCGGAACAGATAAAGCTAATTTTGTTGTGCCCATATTAGATGAATGCACTAGTAACTCAGGCAAGGTAATTTTACCTAGATATCGAGGGTCGGCAACACGGCTACCGCCTAAACGCATCCAGCCAGGATACGTATCAACAATACTGTCTTTTTCAACACTACCAAACTCTAACGCCGTTAATACCGTTAATGGCTTCATTGTTGAACCAGGTTCGTAAATATCGGTAATAGCACGATTTCTAAAACGATGAATTGCAACACCTGAACGATTATTTGGGTTATACGAAGGGCTATTCACTAGCGCTAACACTTCACCTGTATGAACATTGGTTACAACCGCAGAGCCTGAAGTAGCTTTGAAAGCTTTTACCGCGCCTTTTAATTCACGATAAGCCAATGCTTGAATACGTTGATCAATACTTAAGGTGATATCTTTCGGCGGGGTCGCTTCTTTAACTGAAAGTATTTCAATTTTTCTGCCTTTGGCATCTTTACGATATCTTTTTTCGCCATTTTCACCGGTTAATAGTTGGTCGTAAACACGCTCAACGCCTTCAATGCCTTTATCGTCAACATTAGTAAAGCCAACAACATGAGCACTAATTTCACCGGTAGGATAAAAGCGTTTTGACTCTTTACGTAAATGTATACCTGGAATTTTTAGTTCTCGAATATAGTTCGCCATTGCAGGGGCAACTTTGCGCTCAATATAAACAAAACGTTTACGAGGATTTTTTGTCACTCTAACTTTTAATTTATTAACACTTTGGCCAAGCACGTCCGCTAATGCCTGCCAGTGTTTATCCATCGAAAGTGCATTACTTTCAAAAATAATTTTTGGATCAGCCCAAACCGTTTCCACGGGTACACTAATCGCTAATTCATGACCATTTCGATCAACGATAGAGCCTCGTTGTACGGTTTTAGTATTGGTGCGCAGTGAACGGTTATCGCCCTGCTTTTTCAACATATCTGGTTCAATAACTTGAATGTAAGCAGTGCGTGCCATCAAGCCAGCATAAATCAGCACAACCGCAGCTAACACAACGTAAAAACGCCATGCCACTGTATTTGGGTTGTTTTGTGTTGATTTTTTCACTGCTCTACTCACGGCAATTTAATAATGATTTCCGAGCTTGCGCCCGGTCTTGCCATATTAAGTTGCTTCTCAGCTCTACTTTCTATGGCGCTATGCTCAGCTAAACTATTCTGTTCTAACAGTAAATTACGCCATTCATTTTCTAGCGCATCTCGTTCTGTTAATAACACTTCAATTGCACTGGTGGTTTGCCGATTCAGATGGGTGAAATAAATCACCGCAAATGCTGAGCCAACCACCAATACTAAAATTCCGTAAATCAATAAATGGCGTCGAATGTCGTGCCATATGTCGGAAACTAACACAACATTCTTGGTTGCCATTCTAAAGCACCATTGCTAGCGCGCTAATCTCTCTGCAACTCGCAAAACCGAGCTACGCGAACGCACATTCTCTGAGACTTCATTTTTTGTTGGCTTAAGCTTTTTGCCGATTAAGGCTAAGCTCTTGCCTTTATTTAATTCTTCTTCACTGATTGGCAACCCACGTGGCACTTTTTTCGCTTGTGAATGCTTTTTCATAAATTGTTTTACTAAGCGATCTTCCAATGAATGAAAACTGATCACCGTTAAACGACCACCGGTTTTAAGTACAGATAATGAAGCTGCTAGTACTTTTTCAATTTGTTCTAGCTCACTATTAATGTACATGCGGATGGCTTGAAAGCTGCGAGTCGCGGGATGCTTTTTAATTTCTCTTTGTGGTGCTGTTTTCTTAATTAATTGCGCTAGTTGCCCTGTTCTTGTTAATGGCGTTTCTTCACGTTCGTCAACAATGGCATTAGCAATTCGCCATGCGTGCTTTTCTTCACCAAAAGTTCGTAATACCCAAGTAATATCTTCCACGTCAGCCACTGCCAACCATTCTGCGGCCGTTTGTCCGCGCGTGGTGTCCATACGCATATCTAGTGGACCATCTTTCATAAAACTAAAGCCACGTTCCGCTTCATCTAATTGCGGTGAAGACACACCAAGATCAAGCAATATGCCATCAATTTTTTCTAGCAATTGATGCTTTTCAACAATACTTTGTAAATCAGCAAAACCAAAATGTTCAATGATAAACCTATCATCGTCTGCATATTTTTCTGCAGCGGCAATGGCTGTAGGATCTCTATCAATTGCAATTAAACGTCCGTTAGGCCCAAGATTATCTAAGATCAAACCTGAGTGTCCGCCACGCCCAAAAGTACAATCGATATAAACACCGTCAGGCTTTATCGCCAAGCCGGTGATCGATTCATCAAGCAATACTGAAATATGTGATTTGTCTTGTTGCATTAGATTTTGTTAACGCCAGTTGTTTTCATTAATGTCATTTACTGATTTATTACAAAGATAAATCCAGTAAGCGATCAGTCAGTTCAATTTCACCCGACTGAATTTTTGCAATACCTTGCTGCATTTGAGCTTGCCATGCGCTTTCGGTCCAAATTTCAAACTTTCTTAATTGCCCTACCAACATTAAACTTTTTTCAAGTCCCGCATGCTGGCGTAAAGGCCCGTTAATTAACAAACGGCCACTTTTATCAATTTCACAATCTGAAGCGTTGCCCAAAAGTACTTGCTGTAATAGTCGTTCTTGTGAATTCATACTCGAAAGGTTACAAAGTTTTAACTCTATTTCTTCCCATTCGGGTAGTGGATATAACAATAAACATGGATGCTGAATATCAACTGTACAGACCATTTTTCCTTGGCAATCGGCAAATAGCTCCTCGCGATACCGCGTAGGTATCGTAATTCGATTTTTACTATCTAGCGTTATTGCGCTTGCGCCTCTATACATAATTCGCTTTAGTGTTTTGAGATCACTCGTGATCCACTATTTCCCACATTTCACCACAATGATACAGTTTAGTGAGTAAAGTCAACTTATGTCAAGCAAAGTTTTTGTAATTTGATCGCTTGGAACGCCTATAAAATAAAGGCTTAGAGGGAAGTGGATGAAATAGTGGGCTTTTGTGGATCAGATGCCCACGTTTGACAAAAAAATTAGTTTTTTACGCCAAATTTGCCTCTCACCTGTCACAAATTAGCGACAGTAGGGTCAAATTTTGCATATTTGTGGAGCTAATCAGTTGGATACAAAAGAAACAGTTCGCCTTTCAACTCAATTGACAACTCTGAACCAACACTAAACAATTGTTGGCTATAAAAACTCAGTTGTACAAATGATAACGCTGAAGATTGCTCAATGCTATTGAGCAAGTAATGATAGCCCTGCTCGGTAACGCCAATATGTTCAATAATGACATTTGCGCTTTGCTCTGGGCATAAAGCAATATCATTCGGTTTTACTAGCAATTGATAGTACTTGTCATTTTCCGTCGTTTGATTAGTTACCAATTCACTGACATTACTAATAACATCTGCCGTTAATAAGCCAATATTGGACTTGAGTTTTTGCTCATTTTCAATAATAACCGTTTGTACTGGTAACCAACTTCCCAACTGCAAAAAGTCAGCCACTTGCCAACTATTTGGTTGTTGGCATACTAAAGCTGGAGGGCCTACCTGTAAAACATGGCCTTGGTGCATTACGGCAATTTTGTCAGCAAAGGTAAACACTTCGTCTTTATTATGGGTAACAAAGATAGCGGTCATGTTTAAACGTTTTAACAACTGTCTGATCTCAATCATCAATTCATTACGTAACCTAGCATCAATATTTGAAAATGGCTCATCAAGTAATAATAAACTTGGTTGTGGTGCTAACGCACGCGCAATAGCAACACGTTGTTGTTGTCCGCCCGATAATTGATGCGGGTAGCGATCAGAAAACTCAGTAAGTTCAAGTAAGGTTAATAATTCCTTGCAGCGTTGCTGTTGCTCAACTTTTTCTAGTTTTCTAATGCCAAAACAAATGTTTTCTGTCACTGATAAATGCGGAAACAAGGCGTAGTCTTGGAAGATCATGCCTATATTGCGCTGTTCCGCTGGCAACATATTTTTTTGAGAAATAAGCAATGGCGAATTATCTTCCCGCTGAATACATATTTCACCGTCTGACTGCTCAATAAAACCAGCCAAAGTATTAAGTAATGTCGTTTTACCACAGCCACTGGGGCCAACAAGCCCTAATATTTCGCCTTTATTCAATGACAGTTCAACGTCAGATAAAATTGATTTGTTTTGCAACTTAACCATTAAGTTGTCAATTTTGATCAGTTCGTTCACTTGCTGTCCTTTTGGCGATTTAGAAAGATAATCGGTAATAAGCCAAACAGTACGATTAAAATTGCGCCTAACGCGCCCTGCTCTAAACGTTCATCTGAAATCAGTTGGTATATTTGCGTACTCAGGGTTTCAAAATTAAAAGGTCTTAGTAACAGTACTGCTGGTAATTCCTTCATCGCTTCAACAAAAACTAGTAACCACGCTACCAATATCGACGATTTTAACAGAGGTAAGTGCACCCGTAATACGGTTGGCACTAATTTAACCCCTAAACTCCCTGGTGCTAAATCAAGTGATTTAGGAATTTGGCCAATTCCTGCTGAAATTGTACCATTTGCAATAGCAGAAAACCTGACGACATAAGCAAATATAATGGCAAAAACAGTACCGGATAAAATTAAGCCTGGCGCTTTAAATTCAAAAAATTTGGCCATTGCGTTAATCGCATGATCTAACGGTCCAAACGTCGCTAACATTGCCATCGCTAATACGGTGCCTGGAATTGCATAGCCAAAGCCAGAAATCTGCAACGGCAACATACGCCACTTGCTGTGATGTAAACGATGAAACAACGCTAAAAGCAACGCAATGAAGGTAGCGATAGTAGCGCTATAAGTAGCGACTTTAATACTATTGCCACCCGTGTCGATTAAGCTTAATAGTTGCTGATAGTCAGCATAATCAATTGCCATGACAAGCAATAAAAATACCGGTAATAAGAAACCTGCAATGACTAAGGCCCAACAAAAAATACTCGCCAGTACTTGTTGTCCCATTGAAAGTACTTTTAACTCTTGCTGTGTATTAGGTCGGCTTGATTGATGACGCTGTCCTGCCCGCGCTTTTTGCTCCGCTACCACCACAAATAATACCAACAACATTAGCATGCTGGCTAAAGCGTTAGCTGCTGCAAAATCACCATACCCCAACCAAGTATCATAAATGGCCGTCGTCAAGGTGTTAACAGCAAAATACTGCACAGTTGCAAAATCAGCAAGCGTTTCCATAATCACTAAGGTTAAAGATACTGCAATGGCAGGACGCGCTAGCGGCAGCGCTATTTGGTAAAAACTTTGCTTTTCTGTGCAGCCTAATAAACGACTAGCACGTAATAGATTTCTATCTTGATTTTCAAATGCTGTACGAGTCAGCATATAAACATAAGGGAATAACACTAAGGCAATAACAACCGCTGCACCGCCTAAGGTTCTAATATCGAAAAAGTAATAATCACTAGGTGATTGCCAGCCAAACCACTCACGCAAAAAGCGTTGCACAGGACCGGCATAATCAAATAAATCAGTATATAGATAAGCAACTAAATAGGCAGGCATTGCTAATGGCAGCATCAACAACCATCGCAATTGTTTAGCCATAAAGATATTGGTTTGACTTATTAAAGCCGCGGCGGGAACACCAAAGCATAATGACAGCGCAGCAACAGACAGCCCAAGCCATAAGGTATTACTTAGGTATTTCGGTAATACTGTTGACCACAAATGGAGAAATAGATCGGTAGAGGCGTTTATACCGGCGAACACCATCACCAATACCGGCACCATAAGTGCTAATGCAAAAAACCAGCTGAAGAATCTCCAGCTGGTGCTTTTATTACCTGTTATCACAACAAATTAACTTCAAAAATACGCCAATTAATAAATTATAAATCAAATTTCGCTTTATCTAGTAATTCTAATGCGGCTTTACGCTGTTTAGCAATAGTTTCTAGCGACAAGTTATCAGCTGTAAACTTACCCCATGAAGCCACTAAATCAGATGCTTTTACGCCCGGACGTACTGGATATTCCATATTAGTTTCAGCATACATTTTTTGTGCAGGCTCTGATACTAAGAAATTCATCAATGCTAAAGCATTAGCTTTATTCGGTGCATATTTTGCCATACCCATTCCGGAGATATTAACATGAGCGCCACGATTATTTTGATTCGGGAAATTAATATGAACAGCATCAGCCCAAACTTTTTGTTTTTCGTCTTTTAACATATTGCCGAAGTAGTAACTGTTACCCAACGAAACATCACACAGTTTTTGGTGAATAGCTTGTACCTGTGCGCGGTCGCTACCTTGTGGCTTACGAGCTAAATTTGCTTTAACTTGTTTTAACCAAGTTAAGGTATCGGCTTCACCGTGTTCAGCGATCATAGACGCTACTAAAGCAACATTGTAAGGATGTTTACCACTGCGGGTACAAATTTTCCCTTGCCATTTTTTGTCGGCTAAATCTTCATAGTTAAAATCAATTTTGCCTAAGCGTTTTGCTGAATAAATATTACGCACGCGTGTTGTTAACGCGTACCAAGTATCATCAGATGCTTTAAACTGTGCTGGAATTGCCGACGCTAATTCAGTTGATGTAGTTGCTTGCAGAAGACCTTTATCATGCAACTCGATTAAACGGCTGATATCGGTAGTTAATAAAATATCTGCAGGGCTGTATTCACCTTCGCGAGTTAATCGCTCAGCCATGCCTTTTTTAGCAAATACCACATTCACTTTAATACCACTTTCTTTAGTAAACTCATCAAAAAGAGGTTTAACTAAAAATGGTTGACGATAAGAGTAAACATTAACTTCTTCACTTGCCGCCACACTTTGGCTTGTAACGAATAACGTTACCAAAACAAGGAACGAATACCAGATTTTATTTAACATGAAGTCCGCCTAAATAATTCAGAAAATGGAATGAATTTAACCAATATATTTGGCGCCAGACTAATGAAGATAGAACTTACTGTCAAGGTTTTTGAGAATTATTCTCATTTAACTTTGATTTAGGGCAAATCAAAGAGTATTTTAACCAAGCCGCTTTATATTTAACGGCTTTAAGTTAAGTGTAAATAGTGAAAAAGTGTTTATTCGCCAATAGTTGCGATGGCCGTACCAGGCTTACTATAGTTAACCCAATTTTTTAACAGAAAATAAGCGTCTAAATCCGTGCTTATGCTAGGTATCGAGTTAATGTTGTCACTAGTAATTTTTTTTAATGACATTGCTTGAACAATTAGACCTGAAGCACCCGCCTGCTCTAAGTTTTCAGCAATCACATGTGCTGGCATACCACTTTGCTGACAAACAACAATTTCACCATTAAAAGTGTTTTTTGCAAATGGTTTTTGACAATATTTATTATTGTCTAAACTATCTTTAATTTGATAATTTTCAGCCAAAACTACCAAGGCAGTAACATTTCCTTCACTGCTAAGTAAGTTTCCGGCAATTTTTTGTGGCGGTCTCCGCCAGTTAGGCTCCCCTTGAAAATTACTAATAAAGCTCTGTTCTTCAATCTGCAATTTTTTTTCTAAGCTAGCGTTATGTTGAACCCCAATACTATTTAATTCTATTGCCTGCGCAAACAAGCATGGCGCTGCAAGCACCATTGTAATTCCCAGTTTTATTATTTTCACGTTTTATCACCTAGTACACAGCCATACGTTAATTATTATTTTTTTATGTTTAACTCGGATGACAATTGCAATTTATTTTTATTATTTATTGTTCTTATTTATATACGTAACAAGTTTGTAACACACATGTAACTAAGAACATTCTGGTACATATTTGTATAAAAATAAACCTAGAATAGAAATAAACAACAACTAATTTTAAGCGTTTGTTTTCATGATTAAAATTAGCTGAATAAGATTTAAAAAATGAGAATTTGAGGAATAAATGATACTCAATAGAGAATTAATTGATTGGCACTTTAAAATTTATTTTTTAGAAACAACTGCACTTGCTCAGTTAAACAGCGATTAGAAATATAATGGCGTCCCGATTTATGACTAATTAGCCAGCCATTCTTAGTGGCAGCAATGCTGTCAATATCGCCATAAAGCATCTGATTATCGTTGTAAAAAGAATGAGTACGAATATATTCATCGGTGATTTCTAAGGTTACTTCCGCTTTAGCAACTTTGCTTAGCATTTGGCGCATAACCCACCAAGGCTTACGATAATAGGTACTCACCACTTCTAGTACGCCAAGCGCAAATATAAACCAAGCAGCGTAAGGGTTAATTTCTGAAAACAACACTAACCCTGCTCCAATAAGCAACATCACTATTGCTTTAAGATAAAGCGTAAAAAACGGCTGCGGTTTTACTGATTCTTCATAACACTCACTAAAGTGTGACTTATCTAGAACGAAGGTTGATTGGTAGTTAAACGGTTCTGAAATATTTTGCATAAGAATTAGTACGACAACATATTAAATCAATTAAGGTTATGGGTATTTTACCCATAACCATTAATAAATACTATTGACTCTTTACGGCATTATTTAACGTAACTAACCAGAGGCTAAATTCAGCATCTAAACTCGTATTCCAGCTTTTTATCAACGCTTGATAAGCTTGCCAATTACCATGTCGAACATGAACAAGCATTTCATCAATCAAATCTCGATGTTGCTCCATCATAAAACGGACTGCTAAGTACCCCCAGCGATAAACCCGATCAGAGCCAGTATTGTCATTGCTACTAGTATTAAACAACTCACTTAGCACAAAACTTTTTTCTTTTGCCAACGCCACTGCCTTAGGATTATTCTCTCCCCAGGCTAAATACTCCCCTAAGCCTTCAGCCCACCATACTATATGTGGGTACGCCAAATTAGGGCTAGGACAAAATTCAGGCCCCGCATGGTCATCATGCAAACCATTACAATAATCACCGTATTTGTTAAAACGACCATCAAGATAATGAATATATTCGTGCTTTAAATTCCAAATTTTCCCTGCACGCTCATAGGCAACAAACTCAGCCTGATTATTGATTTTATCGGGATAGCCTTCTAAATACATGCCGCCATTATTTGTCGGCATATTAAAATGTGCTGTAGCGTATTTTACAAATTCATCACGGTTAGCATATATATTCGCTCTCATTTTCTCGTTATTATCATCGGCAACCGGTTTGCCTCTAGTATTAAATACTTGATGAAATTTGTTTTCTTGAGCAATAAGCAATTTACACGCGGCAGCTAATTGTTCTTTATCGAGTGATTGCGAACGAATCATAATTGTTTCATTACAATCAGTAGTTTGCGAAAGTACTTTATTAACAGAAAGGAGCTCGTTAGTTACTTCTTCAGCATTTGCATGAGTAGCCCATAACATCGAAGCCGTTACGAGTAGACATAGCAGATTGCCTTTATTTTCTTTTGTTATATTCAATTTATTACTCCCAAGATTAAATTGCATACAATATATTATACAAATCATAAAATGAAAAGTAACATTGAAATAGATAGGACAAAAGAAGGTGCTTGCTGAGTTGCGGTAAATAAATTGTTTATGGGGCAAGGAATTAATACAAAAGAAAACATAAGTTTCTACTGCTTATGTGTGCATTAATACGCTATTTGCTACTGTGGCTTGTTTTCGTTTTCATAATTATCTTCACGCTTATTTTGAGTATCAGGCGCTAATGAGCTTTGAGAGTCAGGTGTTAATGATACTTCACTCTCTATATGAACCACTTTAGAGTTAACTTGGCTACTAGATATGATACCGTCAAGGTAATGGTCTATTTTCTGCTTGGCTGTCGAAGTAAGATCGCCTTTTTGATGTTGGTCGTTTAATAACTCTTCTACTTTTAAAAATAAATGATCAATTTTGCTATCAGCTCCGTTACTGATTTTATCGTGAATTCCTGATCCTAGTTCATCAGCTTTTTCTATAGACTCCGCACTTGCATCATCATGCTTTGATTTAGGATCTTTTGCAGCGTGACCAAATAAACTCAGCCATTCATCTGTCTGATGCCCCATTTGCATCAAGCGTTGAAAATAACCTTCACCTGGGCGATTACCTTTAATTAAATCAAGAATGGTGCAGGTAATAGCTACAGGGCTTAGTAATAAATCTCTTACCGCATCCAAAGTTAACTTAATTTGAAACACTAAGTTTTCACGAATCAAAGGCCATTTTCGCTTAGTTGAATTTGTCATTTACCTTCCTTTATAAAATTTTCCTACAAAGCACAATAATATAGTAACGGTTTCAGCAAAATTTAGGCAATAAAAAACCGCGTTAAACGCGGTTTTTTTAAACAGTATGTTAACAAATTAGCCGTTGATAAAATCAACGCCTTCTTGGATATCTGCTTTTAGTGTTGCTAACATGTCATTTTTTGCTTGTTGCTCAAATGCACTTAACTCGCCGTATGGTAATACTTCAACAATACCATTTACACCTAAACGTACTGGGTGAGCAAAGTATGGCGCATCGCCACCTTCAACTTCTACGTATGCGTAATCAACAACGTCTTCACCTTGTAAACCTTTAACTAAAGATAAACAAAAACGAGCCGCAGCAGCGCCCATTGAAAGTGTTGCAGAGCCGCCGCCAGCTTTAGCATTTACAACTTCAGTACCGGCATTTTGAATGCGTGGCGTTAACGCAGCAACTTCTTCATCAGAGAAAGTAGCACCTTCAACTTGTGAAAGAAGTGGTAAAATTGTAGTACCTGAATGGCCACCAATTACTGGAACTTTAACATCGCTAACGTTCATGTCTTTTAATTCAGCAATAAATGCTTCACTACGAATAACATCAAGTGTTGTTACACCAAAAACACGGTTTTTGTCGTAAGTGCCCGCTTTTTTGAATACTTCAGCAACAATTGGTACAGTGCCGTTTACTGGGTTAGTAATAATACCTACTAACGCTTTAGGACAGTTAGCAACAATGCCTTCTGCTAAAGTTTTAATGATACCCGCATTTACAGCGAATAAGTCAGCACGATCCATACCTGGCTTACGTGGCATACCCGCTGGGATAATTACAATATCAGCACCAGAAAGAGCAGACGCTAAATCATCAGCACCAAAACCTGCAACTTTAACAGCTGTAGGGATGTGTGATAAATCAACAGCAACACCTGGAACAACCGGTGCAACGTCATATAAAGATAACTCAGAACCTGCAGGTAATTGAGTTTTTAGTAGTAAAGATAACGCTTGGCCGATACCACCAGCAGCGCCTAGCACAGCAACTTTCATTTGATGTCTCCGAAATTTGAGTAATTACGTAATATTTTGTGGCCAAAAGATATAGCATAAGAGGCCAAAAAACAATGTTTATTCATCTGTATTGGCTTATAAGGATAACGTATAATAAAAATTGTGAAATAATACTTAGGTATGAAGTTGACTGATTACTTAAGCAAGTACGTTTTACACCTTGGGTGTTAATCAGTAAAAACGATACAAGTAATTTTCAAAAACTAACGGATGATTATGAGCGGACAACAAAAACAAGAAGCCTTAGTACAAGCTTTTAAAGACCTATTAAATCAAGAGCAGTTTAGTTCGCAAGGCGACATTGCCGACGCATTAAAATCGCAAGGCTTTGAAAATATTAGTCAGTCCAAAGTATCACGCATGTTGAGTAAATTCGGTGCAGTACGCACCCGCAATGCTCGCCAAGAAATGGTTTATTGTTTGCCTGCAGAGCTAGGCATGCCAACGGCTAAAAGTCCGCTTAAGCAACTGGTATTAGATATTGAGCACAATGACGTCATGATCATTATTCGCACTAGCCCTGGTGCAGCGCAATTGATTGCCCGCTTGCTAGATAGTTTAAGTAAAAGTGATGGTGTACTCGGCACTATCGCTGGTGATGACACTATTTTCATCGCACCAACAGATGTAACTCAAATCAAGTTAACAATCACGAAACTTGAAGCACTTTTCCTCAAAAACTTGAGCTGATAATCTCAGTTAAAAAATTCAGCTGAAGATTTTATATTAAGCGCCCTAAACTAAAAAAACCTGAGTAAACATCAGGTTTTTTACTATTAACAACTAGTTAATACTGTTGAAATAAGTAACCTCAGCTCTATTTAAGCTACGTCACCCGAAAAACTAAGTTATTCGCCAAGTTCTGCCAGAATATTCAAGCTAGGAACAAAAAAGGCCGCACCAGTTTCGGCTTGAGTATATTTCAACATATGGTCGCTATGACCATGGCCATCGCCAACAATCATGCTGGCTAGCATCAACTCAAAAGGCTCTGGAGAGTGACAATAAGATACAAAGAATAATCCCTGTAATTTCATATCGCCATACGGCATGCTTTGGCGCAATATTTCAATGCTATTACCTTCACTATCTTTCAAATTAACTCTTTTAATATGTGAGGTTGGCGCTTTATTTTCTTCAGAATATTCTTCGTTATTAACTTTCGTGCGGGCAAAAACATCTTCTTGGTCTTTAACTTCTAATGAATTCCACAAATTTAAGTTATGGCGATATCGTTGTATATGAAGATAACTGCCAGAAGAGAACTTAGCGTCTTGTTCGTCATTTATTAACGCAACACGGCGACGATGATGGCCTTGAGGGTTTTCAGTACCATCTACAAATCCTGTTAAATCTCGACCATCTAAAAATCGAAATGCACGAACTTGTTCAACTAGCTCAACACTATCTGCTAATAGTTCACACACTTTGGTGGCAACAATATGATTTACGTCACCACGATCACTACGAATTTCAATATAGATGTCATAGTTGCATACTGGAGCAATGCGATCATCTGACGCCATTTCAGGAAACTGTCTTAAATACTTAGGGCGGCCTTGTGGATAAATTTCATCCCAATAATTAGTCCCTATAGCAATAACGCCGGCCAGGTTGGCCTCTGAAAAGCGATCAGCATATTTATCAAATAAAGCTGGTAAGCGTGATAATGCCTGACGAATAAATGAATTGTTATCATCTAAGGCGTTAAATAATAAATAGTATCCGTGGAGGCTGGGCTCTGCACAAACACCAAACTGCTCTCTAGCCATAAAGTTATCCGCTTATAAACATCTTGATTAATGGGGTAATTTTACACAGTTTGTTGACGATAACAGTAAATCTTTACAAATTATTTCAACAGTCTTGATCTGTTAGCGGTCAATATCAGTAAAAACCTTCATAGTGAAAAGCTTAAAGGCCTGTGTAAATCAATGCACAGGCCTCATTATCCAGAAATTAATTCGTTTTTTTAACCGCGAGTAAACTCAGGATAAGCTTCCATACCACAATCTGATTTATCAACACCTTCGTACTCTTCTTCGGCGCTAACTCTGATCCCCATCACTTGCTTAAGAATAAACCAAACCACTAAGCTAGTTGAGAATACCCAGATGAAAATAGTTGCAGCGCCAATCAATTGCCCACTAAAGCTTGATGCACTGTTAGTCATTGGTACTAATAACAGACCTAGTAAACCAACAACACCATGGACAGAAATAGCACCGACTGGATCATCAATTTTTAATTTATCTAAGCTGATAATTGAAAACACCACAACAATACCTGCAATAGCACCAAACAAGGTTGCTTGCATAGGCGTAGGTGTTGATGGCTCTGCAGTAATTGCTACTAATCCAGCTAAGGCGCCGTTTAACGCCATGGTTAAATCCGCTTTTTTAAAGAGTAGTTTAGCTAACACTAATGCGGCTACAGCGCCTGCTGCAGCTGCTGCATTAGTATTGAGAAATACCATAGCGACTGAATGGGAACTGGCAATATCACCAAGCTTTAATACCGAGCCACCATTAAAGCCAAACCAGCCCATCCATAAAATAAATGTACCTAACGTTGCCATTGGTAAGTTTGAGCCTGGAATAGCATTAACTCGACCATCAGCGCCGTATTTTCCTCTACGAGCACCTAGTAGCAACACCCCTGCTAGTGCAGCTGCAGCGCCAGCCATATGAACAATACCTGAGCCAGCAAAGTCAGAAAAACCTAAATCAGCTAACGTATAAAGACCAAACACCGCATTACCACCCCATGTCCAACTACCTTCCATCGGATAGATAACACCAGTAAGCACTACTGCGAAAGCTAAAAATGCCCATAACTTCATACGTTCAGCAACCGCGCCAGAAACAATCGACATTGCCGTGGCAACAAATACCACCTGGAAGAAAAAGTCAGATGCCGCTGAGTATATTGCTGCACCGGTAAAGCCATCTTCTCGTGCAGTAAAGTCAGCCAATACTTTTGCAGGGTCTACGGTTTCAATACCTGATAGAAATATGCCACCGCCATACATAATGTCGTAGCCGACAAATAAGTACATCATGCAAGAAATGGCATAAAGCGCGATATTCTTAGTTAAAATTTCAGTGGTATTTTTAGCGCGTACCAAACCCGCTTCTAACATGGAAAATCCGGCTGCCATCCACATCACTAGAGCACCACAAATCAGGAAGTAAAAAGTATCCATGGCGTACTGAAGTTGAAAAATATTTTGTTCCATTATCTTGCTCCTATATCGCTTCTACGTCTTGTTCACCAGTACGAATACGCACTGCTTGCTCAAGGTCATAAACAAATATTTTGCCGTCACCAATTTTTCCGGTGTGGGCTGCTTGACTAATAGCTTCAACGAGTCGCTGAACAATGTCATCATTGACCGCTATTTCAAGCTTCACTTTTGGCAGGAAATCAACTTGATATTCCGCACCACGATATAGCTCTGTATGGCCTTTTTGACGACCAAAACCTTTCACTTCACTGACCGTTAACCCTTCGACACCAATTTCAGAAATAGCTTCTCTGACATCATCCAGTTTGAAAGGCTTTATTATTGCGCTAACTAGTTTCATTTTTATTATCCTTATTTTATCTTGAACAATAAGTATCAATCCTCATGCCAAACAAACTTAACGATAAAAAACAACCAGATAGTGGTTTTCAGTCACATAACCTCGCACCATTGCAGTGCGTAAGCATCTGGCTTTGTTAGCTACTGGTGCAGATTAAAAATATTATTCATTAACCGTTTTCTCAGCAGAGAGAGCACAAGTGAATAGCCGATATTTTTAAAAATAATCATAAAATGGCAAAAAGTGCTTAATTATCCCCTTGTTTGGGTGTAGATTATTTAATCAGGTTACCGCTAAGGAATAAGCTATTGAAAAATACCGATACTTCTTCATACCAGCACTTTTTAAAAGTGGTCGATTGCCAGCATGCCTGCCCTGCTCACACCCCTGTTCCTGAATACATTCGTTTAATAGCCGAAAGACGCTATACCGATGCCTACATGATTAACTGGCAATCGAATGTTTTCCCCGGTGTACTTGGCCGTGTATGCGATCGCCCCTGTGAGCCTGCTTGTCGGCGTTCACGTGTTGAAGATAAACCAGTGGCCATTTGCCGCTTAAAGCGTGTAGCTAGTGATTATAAAGCAGATATTCACTCATATTTGCCAACAATTCCGCAGCAAAAAAACGGTAAGCGTGTTGCTCTAATTGGCGCAGGCCCAGCTTCAATGACAGTGGCACGAGATTTACTGCCATTAGGATATGAAGTAGTCATCTATGAGCGTGATGCACTAGCTGGTGGCATGATGCGTAGCCAGATCCCTGCCTTTAGATTACCTGAAACGGTGTTAGATGAAGAACTGAGTTACATTCTACAAATGGGGGTGGAATGCCACTTTGGCGAAGAAATATCAAGCTTGGCAAACTTACTGCAAGCTAAGTTTGACGCCATATTTATTGGTACAGGAGCTCCTGCAGGCCGTTGGTTAGAAATGCCTGGTCATGACCTTGCTTCAGCTCATATTGAAGTGGGTATTAACTGGTTATCTAATGTCAGCTTCAAACATACAGAAGAAGCCCCAAAACGAGTTGTCGTATTAGGAGGTGGTAATACCGCAATGGATTGCTGTCGAACGGCAAAAAGATTAGGCGCCAGTGAAGTAACCGTACTAGTACGTTCGAGCTTTGATGACATGAAAGCTTCCCCTTGGGAAAAAGAGGATGCCAAAGCTGAAGGCATCATTATTAAAGCCGACCATACTCCTATTGAATATGTTATGTCAGGTGATAAGTTTGTCGGTGTATTATTTGAAAAAGTCAGCTCAAGTTATGATGAAAAAGGTAAAAGAACGTTAGTCTCTACTGGTGAAACGTTACTAGTTGAATGCGACTTGGTACTCGTCGCCGTTGGGCAAGACACCGCCTTTCCTTGGATTGAACGTGATATTGGCGTTAAATTTAATAAATGGCAACAACCAGAACTTAACCAACAAACACTGCAATCAACATTAGAACAAGTATTTTTTGGTGGCGATGCGGCATTTGGCCCAGAGAATATTATTACTGCCGTCGCTAACGGTCACCAAGCGGCAATTTCCATTGATTTATTTTGCCATGGTAAAAGTGCAGAGCAAGATAGACCTGAAGTTGGCTTTAACTTAATCAGTCAAAAAATGGGTATTCATGATTGGAGTTATCACAGCGGAATTAGCCATGAAGAACGTAATTTGGTACCTCACATTCCGTGGGAAGACGCGGTAAAAAGCTTAAATACCGAAGTTGAATTAGGCTTTGATGAAAAGCTAGCATTGGAAGAAGCACACCGATGTTTAAACTGTGATGTTCATACTGTATTTAATGAAAAAACCTGTATTGAATGTTCTGCATGTGATGATATCTGCCCAATGGATTGTATTAATTTTGTTGAGGTTGACGAGGGTTTGGTAAATGACGCCTCAAATATATTAGAAAAACTTCGCGTTAAAGAAGTAAATCCTGAGCAAGAATTACTTGTCTCGCCAGCATTAAAAACTGGCCGTATTATGATAAAAGATGAAGATGTTTGCTTACATTGTGGCTTGTGCGCAGAGCGCTGCCCGACGGGGGCATGGGACATGAAGAAACTGACCATCGACAATATTGGAGCAACAATAAAATGAGCCAAATTTGTGTAACTTCATTGCCGAATACTTGTCATAGCGTTAATGACTTTGTCGTGCGCTTTGCTAATACCAATGGCACGGGTTCAGCCAGTGCAAATAACATGTTTGCTAAAGCCATTATTCGTATGGGCATCCCCGTTAGTGCAAAAAACATTTTCCCCTCGAACATACAAGGTATGCCCACTTGGTATGAGGTTAGGATCAATGAAAATAATTTCTTAGCAAGGCGTGGTGGTCGTTCTGAGTTAGTTGTTGCTATGAACGCCCAAAGTTTAGCTGACGATATTGAAAGCGTCGCCAGTGGCGGTTATATGCTGTATGACTCTTCTCGTGCACTGCAAACCAGTGAAATTCGAGATGATATTCACTATCTCGCCATTCCTATATCTGCCATTTGCCAAAAAGAATACCAAGACCCACGCCAACGTCAGCTTTTTAAAAATGTTATTTATGTCGGTGCTCTTGCCGCTTTACTCAATATTGAGTTTGATGTTTTAAAAGCCTTAGTCGCAGAGCAGTTTCGCGGCAAAGATAAGTTAATTACCCCGAATATCTATGCGCTAGAATTAGGTTACCAATATGCTCACCAACACTTTCAATGCCCATTAACTCTGAAAGTAGAACGTCGAAAATTAATTAATAATCGCATTATGGTTGATGGTAATACTGCGACCGCACTTGGCGCAGTTTATGGCGGTGCGACCGTCGTCGGCTGGTACCCTATTACACCGTCCACTTCTGTTGTAGAAAAGTTTGCGAGTTATTGTGCCCGACTAAGAATAGATCCCGCTACAGGCAAGAAAAACTATGCCTTAGTGCAAGCCGAAGATGAGCTAGCCGCAATTGGTATTGCCATTGGCGCTAGCTGGAATGGTGCACGAGCATTTACCGCTACAAGTGGCCCTGGCATCTCATTAATGACAGAGTTTTTAGGCTTAGCCTACTTCGCAGAAATTCCCATGGTACTGGTGAATGTACAACGTGCTGGCCCATCAACGGGTATGCCAACACGTACACAACAGTCTGATATTTTAGCCTGTGCTTACGCCTCACATGGCGATACTAAACAAGTGCTTTTATTCCCTCAAGACCCTTTTGAATGTTTCACCATGTCAGCGCAAGCTTTTGATTTAGCTGACCAACTGCAAACACCGATTATTATTATGAGTGACTTAGATTTAGGCATGAATGACCATTTGACTGCAGAGTTTTCATGGGATGACGAACAAAATTATCAATTAGGCAAAGTACTTTCTGCTAAACAATTAGACGAGTTAGATGATTATGGTCGCTATCTCGATGTTGATAATGATGGCATATGCTATCGGACGTTACCTGGCACTCATCCCGACAAAGGCGCTTTTTTCACCCGTGGTACCTCAAGAAATCGCTATGCGGGTTATACTGAAAAGTCAGCTGACTATGTTGAAAATATGGAGCGACTAACCAAAAAATTTACTCATGCAATTAGCTTGATGCCTGCCCCCGAAATTAACCAATCAACGAAAAAGGCGAAAATTGGCTTACTATTTTTTGGAACTAGTAGCCACGCAATACCTGAAGCAATTCAACAATTAAAAGACCATGGCTTATCTGTTGATACCTTGCGCATTAGAGCATTTCCATTTAGTGACTCAATTTCTGACTTTATCGAGGTTCATGAAGATGTTTTTGTTATCGAGCAAAATCGAGATAGCCAAATGCGTACCTTACTCAGTAACGAATTATCAATTAATCCTGCCAAGCTCAATGCCATCGCAAACTTTGATGGCTTGCCGTTAACCAGTACCTTTGTCGTTAGCCATGTATTAGAGCACTTTGCAAAACAGTCATCGGCAACACAAGTAGGATAGGAGTTTAACTATGAGCTATCAAAAATCAAAATTTCATCATCCCCGCCTGCCGGTAAACGATCTTGGGCTGACATATCGTGATTACGAAGGGGCATTATCTACCTTATGTGCAGGTTGTGGCCATGACGCAATTACCTCAGCTATCGTGCAAGCTTGTTTTGAGTTATCTTTGCCGCCGCATCAAGTGGCGAAAATGTCAGGTATCGGCTGTTCATCAAAAGCACCAAACTACTTTCTCAATAAAGCTCATGGCTTTAATTCTGTGCACGGTCGCATGCCTTCAGTCACGACAGGCGCAAACCTTGCCAACCGAGATCTCACTTATTTGGCAATGTCAGGTGATGGTGATAGCGCATCTATTGGCTTAGGTCAGTTTGCCCATGTGGTAAGGCGTCAATTAGATATGCTCTATATTGTTGCTAATAATGGCGTATATGGTTTAACTAAAGGCCAGTTGGCCGCAACCGCTGACAAAGGCGTAACCAATAAAACTGGTGAATTAAGCTTATTTACTGATATCGACCTGTGCGTAATGGCGCTGCAATTGGGTGCAACTTTTGTCGCGCGCAGTTTTTCTGGTGATAAGAAACAATTAGTGCCTTTGATAAAGGCTGCGATTAGTCATCAAGGTTTTGCCTTTTTAGATATTGTTTCACCTTGTGTTACCTTTAATAATCACGCCAGTTCAACTCGCTCGTACGATTATGTGCATGAACATATAACCACAGCAGCAGTCACTGATTTTATTCCAGTAAAAAAAGAGATAACAAGTGATTGCCAAGCCGGTGTATGTGAGGATGTTTGCTTGCATGATGGTTCATTAATGCGTATTCATAAGTTACAAGCTGACTACAGCACTAACAATGCCATGAAAGCAATTAATGACATTGAAAATCACAAGCAAAAAGGTGAGATCTTAACTGGGCTATTTTATTTAGACCCTAATGGCGATAGCTTCCATGAGATTAATAATTCTTCAGATACACCATTAAACAAACTAAATCAAGACGTGCTATGTCCTGGAAATAGAGTGTTATCAAGCATTAACGATAGTTTTAGGTAGAATGAGTCGAGCTAAACGATTAATGTTAGCTCGATAATTTATCTCAAGAACAACATCACTAATAAATCATTGCGGCGCTTGGATTCAAAATAGATAAAATATCTAAACGTTCTAAATCACAAAAATTACTCACTTCGGTTAGCATATTTTGATCAATAGGTAGCTGTTTTAAGGCATCTTCTGTTAACAATAATTCGGTAGGGTAAGCCTTATTATTAGTATTACAGAGCATGATTCGTTTGGCGAGATACAACAGCTTACTTTCATCACTACTGTATTGAAAATCATCATTATCTTGATTACGGATAGGCTCAATAATAGTAAAGGGTAATTGCCAGTTTTTTAATAATTCTGCAGAGCACTCCCCAAAAGTGAAACCCAATACACTACTTTGCTTGTGCCAAGGTAATTCATCTTTTTCCAGCAAGCTAGCTGCTATCACTTTGTCAGAAGACATCTGCTGAACCACTAATTCACCTAAGTTATATAATAAACCTAAAATAAATAATCGTTCGGCATTTGGAATACCGAGTTTTACTCCGATAAATTTGATGATTAATGCACAATCAACACTTTTACACCAAAAGTCATCTAAATAGTCTTGCTCAGCCGTCAGCTTGTTAAACGCCTTACTAGTGAAAAAAGCAATCACAAGGTTATAAACTTCGGTGATGCCTAGTACTAATACTGCTTTTGAAACGGTATCAATTTTACCTGGATAATTAAAAAACGAGCTATTAGCCAATTTTAAAATAGTACCAGCAAGTGCGGGATCTAATAAAATAACATCAGCTATATCGTCAATGGTTGAACTTTCATCGTCAATTAACTCTTTAATTCGAATAAAAGAGTCAGAAAGTACAAATATTTCATTCGCTTGTTTTGCGTAATCATTTACATTCATCATATTCCTGCCTTAGAGCTGCAGTTTACTTCTTTACGTGTCATATTTTATTGGCTTGTAAAGTTGTTATTATCAACAATCATACTGTAATAGGTCTTAATTATAGAATTGAGTTTTAAGTATCTCAATACCAGCAAATTAACCTACCAAATTGAACTGCATAAATAGGTAGCTTTAGTCTAGTTGATTTTGATTAACTATCAGCTAAACAATCAATTTATCTGTAAACTTACATGATAAGAGGTAAATTTACGAATATTAATCACGCCATTATCGAAAATTAAATACTGGCCTTTAATCCCCATTAACTGCCCTGAAACTTCGGGTGTTTTATCAAAATTAAATGAAGTGATTTTTGTCAAATATTGCTCTACTGGGAAGTGTAAATCTACAATATCCTCATTCAGTTCAGTAATTGCATCTTCACCATATTGCAGAGCCAAACTTGCTAACTTTTCTGCAATTTTAGGCTTTAATTCTTGAGCTATCGCTTTTAGGTCAACAGCATCTGCACTACCTTTTAACATTGCACGCCAATTAGTTTTATCACCAATAAATTCTGCAAGTGCTATTTCAACCAAACCCGACTGTAAGCGAGTACTTACTTTAAATATAGGTAATGCTTGAGTCGCTCCTTGGTCAATCCAACGCGTAGGTATTTGGCTATGACGCGTAATACCAACTTTCAAGCCTGAGGTATTTGCGAGATAAACATAGTGCGGTATAAAACAGTTGCTTTCCCCCCATTCTGGCTCTCGACATGTCCCTTTCTCAAAGTGGCAAGTTTCAGGTTTCATGATACATAAATCACATTGCGCAAGTTTCTGCATACAAGGAAAGCAATACCCTTGAGAATAGCTTTTTTTGGTTTTCTTACCACAATGTTGACAATCGATGTGGCCACTATGATGTAAGGATATATGCTTGCCAATAAGTGAATTTAATTCTACTTCTTGTTCACCTATCACCATACGATATTGCACAGTACCATCAGTAGATAATTGCGCACGCATTTTTCGAAGCGCGCCGGTTTCTATTTTTTGCATAATTTAGCCCATCATTATTTGGCGTCCATAATATAAAAATCATATAGTGGCAGCTAGTACTAATTTATATTTATCTCGAATAGCCTGCCAAAAATTGCGATGATATGTAATCAGACTTCTCAATGCTTAAATCAACCATGTGGTACGTGTATTTACTCCGTTGTGCAGATAATAGCCTATACACTGGCATCACTATCTCGCTTGAACGGCGCTTAATAGAACACAACGAATGCAATAAAAAAGGTGCGAAATATACACGTGTTCGCCGTCCTGTTCATTTAGCTTACTCTGAGCCTCAGCCCAACAGACAAGAAGCAAGTCGCCGTGAATACCAACTGAAGAGGCTTACAAAAGCCAAAAAAGAACAACTAGTGCATGCATATCTTGAGAACAGTAAAAATAAAAAGTAACAGCTGTTCGCTTAAAGCCCTTGTTTTTACTGGTCTGCTTTGTTTACTTAATGATAATAAATTTCGATTTTGATATAGCATACTGATAGAATGGCGCCGATTTTAACCGCGACTAGTGAAGACAAACATCTATGTTTTTAGAGAATTATTGCAGTATTTCTGATGATAAAATTAGTTTCACACGCCAGCAGGCGAGTGATTTTGCTAAGCAAATTGCAGACGACTTTAACCCGCTACACGATATCAACGCAAAGCGCTTTTGTGTGCCTGGTGATCTACTGTTTTCATTGGTACTAGAACGTGCCGGTTTGCATCAGGAAATGAGCTTCACTTTTTCAGGCATGGTTACTGACGGTATTGCTTTGAATTTTCCAAGTGAAATTTCATCATCAGCAAACATTGTCGATGATAAGCAAAAAGAATATTTGAATATGACGGTTTCAGGAGCTTGCACTAAAAACAGTAAAGCTATTGAAGCGCTAACTCGTGCTTATGTTGAGTTTTCAGGTCATACTTTTCCGCATATCCTTGTGGAGTTAATGAAAGAAAATAAAGTCATGATCAACCCAACACGCCCAATGATCATGTACGAAAGCATGTCTATTCATTTAGACAATGTCGAGTTCCAAGATATTGCCTTGCAGTTGTCTTCAACAACATTAGATATTGATGGCAAGCGCGGTAATGCCTGCTTATCGTTTGACCTAGTATCGCAAGGAAGTATTATTGGCCATGGTAAGAAGTTTATGTTGCTTAGTGGTTTACGTGATTACTGTCAGGACACAATAGACAATATTGTCGCTCAATACAACGATACGAAAGCTTTGTATTTTAAAAAGTAAATTCAATTAAATTTACACTTATCAGCTTGGCATAACGAGTAATTATCCGTTATGCCAATCCTTTCAACGACTAATTATTACCGACTAAGTACTAGCAACTAAGTACTACGAACGTAATTTTCTACCTAACCAACGTAAACTTTCATCAGCTTTAACAGCTGCTTGTCGAAAGTAGCGCTGACTTATTTTCAGCCAACGTTTAGCCCAATCATATTCCATACTTAATAATGCTAATCCTAGAGGAATAAAGATAACCGCAGGACCTGGCAGTAAAATAAATACCGTACCAATTAGCAGGCATAAAGCCCCTAATATGGTTCGCGTAGTTCGTTTTATATTATCTTGCATGTTGCACTCTTTTATTGCTGTTTTTAGTATTTATATTAGTTAGCAATTGTTATTCCAACTAAAATTTCCTTTATTTACAATGCCATAAGCTGTAAATAATTTAGTTATTTCAACGGTAATGGTCAATTTCACTATTATTAAGTGCTTTATCTTAAGTAACTTTTTTCAAATTCACCTTGTTGTCGACGCTTGTCTTCAACGCAAGCAGCAAAAGTTTGCGTCGACTTTGGTCGCGCACATTTTTTCTCGGGTTGATAATAACTTAACCAAGCTTGCAACTGATCCCCTTGATATTTGCTTCGTGCGACAATCGGCCTATTACTAACGAAGGGGGCTACTTTCTTATTATTTGCAGTTTTTTTCTTACTTACATTAATTTTGCTCAAATATTTTTTTCGTTTACTTTTCTTAGCTTTTTTCTTTTTCTTTGATTTTTTCTTAAGCTTGCCATTTTCACAACGCCACCAAGTATCCCTAGCTTTATCTTCTCGTGCGGATAAGCTGTTACTGCGTTTAAGAGAGTTTGATTGCCGTTGTTGAGCTTGAATATTATCGAGTTTTTCACGATAGGTCTGACAGTGTTTTTTACCCGCGAGCGCCGAAAAAGAAAACATCACTAGTAAAATAAAAGTGCTAACGCCTATTATCCATTTCATCTGAGATCATCCGTTGAATTCAGTGTGAATGAAAAAGTGTAGCCAATATTGAATAAATTTCGACTTTTATCTCATCATTAGAATTAAGCGAGAAACATTCTATACTTGAATTTTTGCTTAACCTTATCAGGAACACGGATGTTTCAATTAACAACAACTCAAAATATGCTGCTAATAATTTTACTTTTATTAGCGCTGCCGAACTCGTATGGGCAGCAAGCCGAAAATAGTTCTTCTACGATACTCAAAACAACAACCAAAGCAGAGCATAAAACCAATGCAATTGGCAATAAAAAACCTGTTCAAGCAAAACCAAAACTACAGCTTGCTCGCAATTACCGAAAAGACATCAAAATAGCGCATTATTGGGTAAGCGAAAAGTTAGATGGTGTTAGAGGCTATTGGAATGGTCAAAACTTATTTACCCGCAGCGGTAACACCTTATCGCCACCCCTCTGGTTTACTAAAGATTGGCCTGATACCGTGATGGATGGTGAACTATGGAGTGCTAGAGGGGAGTTTGAGCAAATTAGCGCCTGCGTTAGAACGACTAACTCTGATGGGAAATGCTGGAAAAAACTCAAATTAATGATCTTTGATTTACCACAGCAAACCGTGAATTTTACCGAGCGAATAAAGTTGATGAAAGAGCTTGTCATGATTACGCATTCACCATACCTGAAAATGATCGAGCAACAAAAATTAGACGACAATATAAGTTTATATAAGCTCTTAAATAACGTTGTAGACGGTAACGGCGAAGGCTTGATGTTGCACCTTGAATCAGCTCATTATCAAAGTGGTCGAAGCAAAAATATTTTAAAGCTAAAAATACACCAAGATGCTGAAGCGAAGGTAATTGCTCACATGCCAGGAAAAGGTAAATACAAAGGTTTGCTCGGTGCGATAAAAGTACAAACACCTGAAGGCATAGTTTTTAAAATAGGTAGCGGTTTTTCCGATAAAGAGCGTCAGCAACCACCTAAAATAGGCAGCCTAATAACCTATAAATACATTGGTAAAACACAACGAGGTGTGCCAAGATTTGCCAGCTTCTTACGCATTAAAAAACAACATTAATAAGGCTTATATAAGTTATGGAATTTCATTTGTGGTTATCACTAGTCGTGATTTGTATTTTAGGTGCTCTTTCTCCAGGACCTAGCTTAGCCTTAGTGATTAAAAACACCTTAAATGGTGGTGCTTCTCAAGGATATGCCACAGCAATTAGTCACGGTTTAGGCGTTGCTTTATACGCAGCGATTACTGCAACAGGTATCGGCCTGCTCATAGTTCAGTCTCCTATGCTATTTGATGCAATAAAATATAGCGGTGCAGCATTTCTTTTATATTTAGGTATAAAAGCCTTGATGAGTAAAAAACAAAATATAGAGTTTGCAAATCAAAGTGATGCTATAGACCCAAGTATTAATGGTTGGCGCGATGGTTTTCTTATCGCCTTTTTAAACCCGAAACTGGCGATATTTTTCTTAGCATTATTCAGCCAATTTGTTGATGCTGATGCTGGCTGGCAGCAAAAGGCCATTATGACTACAACGGTTGGTTTAATCGATATGATTTGGTATGTCGTTATCGCTTACGCAATGTCTCGTGGCCCTATTTTAGATAAATTAAAAGCCAACAGTCATATTGTAGATAAAGTCACTGGTAGCTTCTTAATATTGCTTGCTGCACGTGTGGTGTTGAATTAATACAAAGGTAGTGTAAATAACATAACAAATTGAACGCAATATAGAGCAACTATATTGCGTTCAACTCATTCGGCCTTACCATAGACAAAACAATTTATACGGTAGGCTTATAAACAAAATATAAACACTTCAAACCTTTACCCTGCTCGGCTTCTTTATACACTTCAGGCGCATCAAGCTTGTATTGAAAAACACAATCAGGACATTCATTAGCAACTTCATTCAATAAGAATGTTTCATCTAAGTCAGGTGAATTTAAGCAGAGTAATACATCACCATTTTCTGACATTAAGTCAGGCAAGCGTCGAATAATTTTTTTATAATCTCTTTCAATATCGACACTGCCTTTTTGAAATGACGGTGGATCGGAAATCAATAGTTGATACGGCCCATGCTTTTTAAGCCTGCCATAAGACTTAAAAATATCAACACCTTCAAACTTTACTAATGTTAAATCTTGCTTATTTAGACGATGGTTTTCGCGCCCTTTAGTTAACGAGCTTTTACTCATATCAATATTAACAACTTTGCTTGCACCACCGGCAATAGCGGCAACAGAAAATGCACAGGTATAAGAAAATAAGTTTAATACGCATCTGTTTTCGCTGCGCTGCTTCACCCATTCCCGGCCATTGCGCATATCTAAAAATAGACCAGAGTTTTGTGCTTTGCCTAGACTGATATGATATTTCAAACCATGCTCAAATGCGTGCAAACTGGTTATCTCTTCACCCCATAATAATTCACAAGGGGCAAATTTACGGCAACGATATTGCACCTGAATAGACTGACATTTATCACTAAGCTTTCGCAAGGCTTCAACTTGCTCAGCTAACCATTGTGTTTCAACTTCTTGATACAAGGTGATTAGAATCACAGGCTCTAGCCAATCAATATTGACATGCGACAAATTAGGGTAGGCGTGACCTCGGCCATGGAATAGGCGTTGGCTTTCGGTAAAGTCGTGTGCTTTGATAAATTCAATCATAATACAAACTGTATAACAAAAATAAGGCCGGATAATAACAAATTATCCGGCCTTATGGAGTATTTAAAAAACACTATGTATTTTAAATAACAGTTTAGCTATTCGAAGTTAGAAACCAAAAATACTATATGCAAAGAATTTTTGCGCAACGGTATTAATAAAAATACCAAATACAATCACAGGAATAAATGTGCCAAGTGAAAAGTTAATGTACTTTTCAACCCAAGAGCCTTTGTAATTTTTATTACCTATGGCTAGTTCATCTGACAGGTTATGTTTCTTCCAACGATAGCTAACAAACATACATAGTAAAAAGCCATTTAACGGCAAAATAGTATCGTAGAAAACATCATAAATAATATCGAAGAACGAACGAACACCACCAGCATAAAACGTAAACTCGGTGAAAAAAGACACCATACCAAACGATAACGTAGCAAATACAGTTAATACACCCGCAGTCATCATTAGAATAGATAAGGCTTTTTTACGACTATGCTTCTTCTCAGTCACTAAATAAGAAACTGGTACTTCCAAAATTGAGACTAAAGAAGTGATGGCAGCAAAAAACACCAATGTGAAGAAGAACAATGCAACCGCACTAGCACCGATATAGCCGATAGATGTTTGCAAGGCTAAAAATATTTTAGGCAAGAAAGTAAATATTAATGAAACTGAGCTATCACTCAATTCAGCAGGGTTTACATTGGGGTTAAATGAAAATACCGCAGGTAAAATCATTAAACCCGCAGTAAAAGCAACAGCAGTATCAGTAAGAGCAACCAATTTTGCTGAGCCAACAATATCGGTTTTACTATCAATATAAGAACCATAGGTAATTAAGATACCCATACCCAATGATAATGAGAAGAATGCTTGTGATAAGGCGCCATTGATAACCGCAGGGGTCAGCTTAGTAATGTCGGGAATAATAAAAAACTTAACACCTGCAATCGCATTATCTAAGGTTAAAACGAATATCACCATCGCAAATAACATGATAAATAACGTTGGCATTAATATTTTTGAAGCGCGCTCAATGCCCTCTTTCACACCAGCAACTAAAATAAAGTTAATAATGGCGGCTACAGCTATCATGGCAACAAATAGGTACGGGCTATTGATAAACTCACCAAAACCATTGCTACTGGCTAAGTAATCTAAATCACCCGCTAATGTTAAAGCGATATAGCCAAATATCCACACCGTTAATACCATATAAAAAACGGCAATCATAAATGGCGTTAGCACGCCAAGAAAGCCTGCGGCTCCCCAAGCTTTGCTACCACCACTTAATGCTTTATAAGCACCAACAGGCTCCTTCTCTGTTTTACGGCCAACCGCCATTTCGGCAATCATTACCGGTAAACAAATCAAGAAAACAAAAAGAGCATACATTAATAAAAATGCACCACCACCGTTTTTTGCGGCGTTAACGGGAAAACCAACCAAATTACCAATACCAACCGCTGAGCCAGCGGCTGCTAAGATGAACCCTAAACGGGAACTAAAGTGTTCTCTTTCTGTACTCATAAATGTCCTTCATTGTAAATTTTGCTGAGCTAATAATTATTATTTTGTGTTACACCCAAATGCTTTTATTTAGGTGTACAGGTGCTCATTTATTTGCTGCTCGCTATTGCAAACGCTGACTGATGCTAGCAGGCTTTTTTCTTAATGTCTTGTTTTGATATGGCTTAGTACGAAGCAAAGTGTATATAAATTATTGCAGTGGTTTGCCAGTATCAATAAGTGCTAAACTTATTTAACATAAAACGAAGCATTCATAATATTTAGAATGTTTGCCGTTTCAATTTTGGCAAAATCTGCCGCGTCAATAAGGTCGCTTGTTGCGATTTTTAATGACTGACATAGCTTTGCATCAACAGTATCATCGTAACTAAAAACTTCAGGGTGGCATTCCACCAGTGCCAAGCGTGACGCTAGATACAGCACTTTTACATCTTTATTAATTTGTATACTGTGCGCATTATTATAGTGGCGAATAGGTAAAATTATTTTTTCTGGGATTTGCCAAATTTTTAATAATTCAGCTGAAACATCAGTATAAGTAAACCCTAATAATTGCTGTTGTAACTGCCAAGGCAGTATATTTTCATCATAACCTTCACATTGTTTGGCAAGCTCAGGTGATATTTTAGCAACAATTAACTCACCAAAATTTTGCAACAAACCAGCAACAAATAAACGCTCAATATCGCGAATACCAGAGGTAATTGCCAGGTTTTTAGTTGCTAAGCCACAGAAAACACTCATATGCCAAAATCTTTTCAAGTCAATCGACTGATTAGAAAAGTGCTTAAAAGCAGTTGCGGCAACATCCACCAACATCATGTTATAAATGGCTTGTGTGCCAATGATGGTAATTGCTCGTGAAATCGTACTGATTTCGCCAGGAAAACTATAAATTGCACTATTAGCAATTTGCAGCAAACGCGACGTCATCGACGGATCAATACTGATGACATTAGCAAAGTCTTCAATCGTTGAGTTATCGTCTTCCATCAAAGCTTTCACTTTAAAGCAAGCATCAGGTAACGCGAAAGAACCATTCGCCTGCATGGCGTAATCATGAGCATTCATCAATTGAAAATATCCTTATTTAATTTTACATTATTGATGTTCATTATAATTAATAAACACCAACGCTAACTATTGTGCAAAGGTTAAACCGAAAAAGTCACCATCATGCCATTTAGGGCGGTCTGATTGGTTAGCAATTTCTAAACCTATCATCATATTCACTAAAGCAAAGTTTGCCGCAGCATCATAATTTATAGGCAAGTTTGTTTCATCACTATGTTGGTGATAGTGATTTTTTAAAAAGTCACCAAATACCGCGCCGCCATCAATATCATCATCAGTCGATTTAAAACCGGTCATTAAAAACACTGACGGAATACCCGCCTTAACAAAACTATAATGATCACTACGGGTGAATAGTGCTTGTTCTGGCATTGGGTCTTCACTCAGTTCAATATCAATTTTTTGTGCAGCAGTTTTAACACTATCTCCCATCGTAGAATGCGTTGACCCAAACGCAATAACATCGGCAAAAGGATATAGAATTAGCGGCATATCTAAGTTAACATTGGCGACTAATTGTGTAACGGGTACTGTTGGATTATTAGCAAAATAGCTAGAGCCTAACAAACCTTTTTCTTCACCTGTTACGACAACAAATAGCACCGAACGTTTTGGTTTGGTCGGCATTGCCGCGAGTAGCCTCGCTGTTTCAAGTAAAATAGCGACGCCAGAAGCATTATCTAAAGCTCCATTATTAATGGTATCGGTTTCATCACCATGGGTACTAACGCCGATATGATCTAAGTGGGCACTAAAAACTACATATTCATTTTTTAATTGTTCATCACTACCTTCAATTGCCGCAATTATATTCGGGCTAGAAATTTTTTCATGCCGAGAACGATTTTTCAGGGTTATTTTATAAGGTAAGTTAAAACCCATAATCGCGTTGTTATCAGTATCAGCAGTAAAAATGTCGTCAAGTTCACGTACAGCACCGTTAAATAAAGCTTTAGCTGCATCATGTTGAATATAAGCGCCCGCCACAATCTCTGGGTACTTGCCAAAAGGAGTATCTGTTTTAGTGAGCCAATTTAAACTTGGGGTATTGGCATATTGAGCTGATTTTTCAAAACTACGTACTTGTTCACGTTTTGGTGTATGAATAGTAATAAAACCGATCGCTCCGTGTTCAGCTGCATGACGGCTTTTTTCAGCACCAGAGCCGATATGGGCGCCTTCTTCAGATGGCAAGTCATCTGGCCTGCCAGATAAGGCAACAACGATTTTATTTTTAACATCAATATTTTGGTAGTCGTTGTAACCAAACTCATCAGAAATAACACCATAACCAACAAAAACTGTTTCTGCAGTAATCACAGTATCATTTTGTAAGCTTGATCCTGACGTGAGAAATTCTGTTCCGTAGGACAAATCTACGTCGCCTGTTAGGCCGTGAATCGTTGCGACAGCTGAGCCTTCAATTAAATAACTTTTTCGAAAACTAACTTTCTGTTCAAAACCTTGTGAGTTAGCTCCGATGCTTTCTCCCATCGGCGTTAACCCTAGCTGCTTAAAGTAGGATTTGACATAATTTGCCGCTATTTGATAACCATTACTTCCGGTATCTCTTCCCTGTAACGTATCATCAGCCAAAAATTCAATATGCGCTTTAATATTAGCTGCGTTGACTTGGCTAGGGGCTTCTTCGACGCTTACTTGTTCTATGGGCTGCTGTTTATTACACGCAAATAATGCCATAGCAGGTAAGACAACTAGTGTGAATAATTTAACGCTTTTCGGCAGGGATAGTTTCATGGAATTCTCTTGTCATTGAGCCAATGGAATTAATGACAAGTTAATTGTCGAACCAATTCTCTTGGATTTATTATTCTTATACTTGTATGAAAGCTTACCCTAAAGGCAATAATCGACAATGTTGCTTACAAGCAATCTAATTAACACTATATCGGCTGTAAAAACAAAAAACTAGCTCACAAGTTTACTTGTATCAAAGATAATATCGACAAGTGTTGCGTTAACTTTGCGCTAGGTAATCAGCTACTCTAAAATTGGTATCCCTGAGTGACGTTTGACATGATCAATCACAACATAAGTATGGGTTTGAGAAACACCAGGTAATTCAACAATAACGCCTAACAGCAATCGATAGGCGTCCATATTTTCAAAACACAGCTTTAATAAATAATCAAAACCACCCGCCACCATATGACATTCAGAAACTTCTTTAATGGTAATAACTTGTTGTCTGAAATCATTAAAAATATCTGCGGTAGTTCTATCTAGTGTCACTTGAATAAACGCTGACATGCCATATTTTAACTTACTGGCATTTAAAAATGCTCCGTAGCGTTCTATATAACCATCTTGCTCAAGACGTTTTACTCTTTCTAAACATGGACTTGCACTTAAGTTGACTCGTTTAGACAACTCACTATTAGAAATGCGGCCATCTTTTTGCAAAGCGTCCAAAATAGTTAAGTCTATTCTATCTAAAGTTTTAGTTTTATCGGTTGCCATGAAGAGTACTTTTAAGGAGTTAAGTGTAAATTACAGAATAAATTAACGTAAAATATCATAAAACGCTAATAGATTTTCTTGTCTTTCTTACGGTAGCTATTAGCTGCCGTTAATTAAGTGTTATTTAGCTTTTGCTAAGTAAAAAAGCTTCAATATCACCGCCAGGTAAAGGCTTATAAAAGTGATACCCTTGGCCATAAATACAGCCCATTTGGGTTAATAATTTAGCATCAGCTGCATTTTCAATTCCCTCACCAATAGTTGCCATATTTAAACTTGCCGCTAAATCAATTATGGTTTTAATAATTGCTTGGTGATTACCTTTTTCGTGCACATTCTCAATAAAAGATCGGTCAATTTTTAGTACATCCATTGGAAAACGATGTAAGTAACTTAAACTAGAATATCCAGTGCCAAAATCATCAAGTAAAATCTTTATACCCATTTTTTTCAATGCCCGCATATTATCTAGAACGACATTGTTATTTTCCAATAAAGCCCGCTCTGTTAGTTCAACTCGAACTTGATGTGGTTGCACACCTGTTTTATCAATAACATTCTGAATATCTTGCGGCAAACTTAAGCTGAAAAAATGATTACAATATAAATTACAACTAACATACAGGTGTTTTAAACCGAGGCGCTCTTGCCAAATTTTCAATTGACGGCAAGATTTCTCTAATATCTGCATATCAATTGCCATGACTAAATTGGTTTCTTCAGCTAAAGGAATAAAGTCATTTGGAAAGACAAAACCACGTTTCGAACTTTTCCAACGCGCTAGAGCCTCAAAACCAATAATTTTTTCACCTGCCAGCTCTACAATCGGTTGAAAATAAGGTTCAAATTCTTGCTTAGTGATAGCTTCACGAATATCAGATTCAAGTGACAAGGCATTTTGCACTTTTTTATGCATGCTTGAGTCAAATACTTCATAGCGCCCTTTGCCTTTATCTTTTGCATGATACATAGCCGTATCCGCATCTCTAAGCATAGTGTCAGCGCTATTATAGCGCTCGTTATTAAAGAGTACGCCAATACTCGTACCAATAAACACAGATTGATTTTCAATAATAAAAGGTGATGACAAAAGTTCTGTAATACGTTTTGCAATATCGTAAGCTTCATCATTACTTTCTAAGTCTTCAACCAAAATAACAAACTCGTCACCACCTAAACGTGCAACTGTGTCTTTATCTCTTACTGTGTCGACTAATGCCAAGGCGATTTCTTTTAAAAGCATGTCGCCAGCATGATGGCCTAAACTATCATTAACGACTTTAAAACGGTCTAAATCTAGGAATAAAATAGCAAACTTTGAGTCAGGTCGGCGCTTATTACAAGCAATGGCATGGTTTAATAAATCAGTGAAAACAGCACGATTTGGCAACCCTGTTAAAATATCGTGAGAAGCGGCATGTTTGAGTTTTTCTTCTGCTTCTTTACGTTGTTTTATCTCATCTTCAAGTGCCACCGTTCTCAGCTTTACTTGGTGTTCCAATAACTCATGGGCTTTACGTTCATAATCAGCTATTTCTCGACGTTTAATGGCAGATGCAACATGTCGAGAAACAAAGCGTAAAAGCTCTGCATCTTGCTCAGAAAAGCATAGTGATTTTTGATAACTTTGCAGCACCATTGCACCCAATACTTCACCAGAATGAATTAAAGGTACACCTAGCCAAGACACAGCCTTGTCTTGTGGTTTAACAACTCTATCTTCTTGGTATAATTTTAGCATTGCGGGTCTATCAAGCAGCACAGTTTCTGCACTTTTAAGTACTAATTCAGTGAAACCTTTGCCCAGTTTACGAGGCTCAAATGCTTTAACAACGTGCTCTGGTGACTGATCTAAATAGTAAGTGAAGTAAATTTCACTGCTAACTTTATTATATTTTGCAATATAAAAATTTTCAGCGTTAATCAACTGGCCAATAATGTTATGAACCATATTGTAAAAGGTTTCAATATCGATACTTGGGTCATTAGTTAATTCTGAAATACGATAAAGTGACTCTTGTAATAACTCAGCTTTTTCACGATCTCGAATTTGTTGCATTAATTCACGTGTACGAGCATCAACTGCAGACTGCAGCCTTTCTCTATCTTGTAAACGTGTTAAGGCAGTAACAATATGTTGTGCAGTAAATGACAATAAATCACATTCAGACGCTTGATAACGTGTTGCAGCAGAATAGCTTTGTACCGCCATAACACCGATAACAAAGCCGTCATGCATCAAAGGGACACCCAACCAATCAACACCAGCAGTACCAACAGACTTAATTTTTTGCTCTTGCTCCAACTGTCTAATCACTTCTGGTGTCGCCAATAACGCTTTACCGGTTTCAATAACATGGCAAGTCATTGAACCCATAAAATCCTCAATAGGGTAGACACGCTTTTCCATTTCATCTTTTTCATCTACATGATAAACCAGCTCCAATGTTGCTAAAGTTTGGTCATATAAAACAATATAGAAATTATTGGCGCTCATTATAGAGGCAATAGAATGATGAACTTGGGTAAAAAAAGTATCTAGGTTTGCACAATCAGTCGACAATTGATTGAGCTTAAAAAGCGCGGTGTAGCGATCTTGAAGTATTTGATGTTGTTCCAGTAACGCGACGGGATTTTTTGTTAAATCGGAAACATTCAAGGGTTCTAATGGATCTGTCAACATTTTCACCATGCTCACGTTTAAGTTAATCAAGCCGTTTATCAATCCTAATATTGCAAAAGATAAAGTAGCAGAAATGGAACAAAAACTTCATTGCCATGCACTTTAGTTTTTGAAGATTCAACAGCTAAAATCATAAAAATTATAGCTTTAGCTGTTGATTTAATTTCTCACCTAACACGATAGAAGTAAAGCACTTACTTACCCTTCTTTGATTTCAGTAAGCTAAAATCAACCTAATAGAAGCGATAATAAAGCTAATACTGCCAGGCTAAATTAAGAACCTACAGTAATGCTCTAGTTACTCAACTTTTGCGCATCAGCAACTTGTGCCTTATTTCCGCAAACACCGGCTTGTTTATCGTCACGATAAAAGCGAATATCAATGCAATCTTGCTGATATCTGCGTTCTAATTCCGTACGAATTAATGGCTTATTTTTAGCATTAATGATTTGTTTATGCAGTGATTGGCATTGCTGTACTTGCTCTGAAGCGAGTGTTGCATCTTCACAAATACTATCGTGTGAGCTACAGCCTGAAAAAAATAATACTCCGGAAACTATCAAAACTAATTGTTTCATCATTTACTTCACTTATTTTGCTAAAAAATTAATTAATATCGAGAGCTAACTCTCTCGTATAAAACGACTAAAATTTTCTTATTAATATTTATAGGTAAGGTTAGGCTTTTGAAATCACCCTCTTTCCTTAGTTTGGGTATATAATACGTAAAAATAAAGTTTAAGCATTAAGATTATTGTATTAGGGGAAATTTATGCAAGTACAAGTTGTTGATTATCGTGCCAGTGACGCACCACAAAAGTTTGTTGAAAGTTTACGTAGCACAGGGTTTGGTGTATTAACTAATCACCCTATTCAGCAGTCATTGGTAGAGAAAATCTATAAAGATTGGTATGACTTTTTTACTCATGATGAAAAACAAGCATTTGCATTTGATCCGGAAAAACAGGATGGTTATTTTGCACCTGAAATATCAGAAACAGCCAAAGGTCATACAAAAAAAGATATTAAAGAATATTTTCATATTTACCCTTGGGGCCGAATTCCTAAGCAGCTAGAAGAAGATATTCTTAATTATTATAAGATGGCATCAAACTTAGCCAGTGAGTTATTGGATTGGGTTGAAAAGTATAGCCCTGCTGACGTTGCTAAGCATTACTCTGAACCACTTTCAAATATGATCATGGATACGCCAAATACGCTATTACGTGTTTTACATTATCCTCCGTTTAATGGTACAGAAGAACCCGGTGCAATTCGTGCAGCGGCTCACGAAGATATCAACTTGCTGACTATTTTACCGGCAGCAAATGAACCTGGCTTACAAGTTCAAACACAAGAAGATGAATGGATCAATGTACCTGGCGATTTTGGCCATTTAATCGTTAACATCGGCGATATGTTGCAAGAAGCCTCACAAGGCTACTTCCCGTCAACAAGCCATAGAGTAATTAACCCAACAGGTACAAATAGTGGTAAATCTCGTATCTCTTTACCGTTATTCTTACATCCAAGAAGTGAAGTAGTACTTTCTGAAAAGCATACGCAAGAAAGTTACTTATTGGAAAGGTTACGAGAGCTAGGTGTTAAATAACTTAAGCTATAAATAAGGTTACATCCTTTACTCGAAACTTTAAGTTTTAGCGCATAAAAAAGCCATCACATTGTGATGGCTTTTTAGTTTCTAGATTATCACTTTTCAGTATTTAGCGACTTAATTTACAATGTTCCCGTTTTAAGGCCATCTAACGTTTGTGCATCAGGCTTAGCTGCTTGCTTTTTACGTTTAAATAATGACTTAACATCTTCAATAATTAAGTAAAGACATGGAATCAACACTAAAGTCACAATAGTTGCAAATAATACACCAAACGCTAATGATACCGCCATTGGGATAACGATTTTAGCTTGTGCACTCACTTCAAAGAATATAATCGGTACTAAGCCAATAAATGTAGTGATAGACGTTAGCATGATAGCTCTAAAACGTTTCGTACCTGCATGCATTACTGCATCTTTCAAGCGCTCACCCCGTTTTCTAGCATTGTTAACATAATCCACCATCACCAAGGAGTCATTCACCACCACACCCGCAGCAGCCAATATACCCATTACCGATAGCGCACTTAAATCCATTCCCAATATGAAATGACCTAATACCGCACCGATAATACCGAAAGGAATAACCACCATAATCATCGTTGCTTGCGAGTATGACTTCAATGGTATTGCTAACAATGAAAATATAATCAATGACGAAATTACAAAGTCACGCATTTGGTCGCTAGCACTTTCCATTTCTTCTTGAATACTACCTGATACTTCACTCTTAACTTGTGGATATTTTCTTAAAAGCTCAGGAATGAAGTTGTCACGAATATCTGTCGCTACTTTAAATGGTTCAACTTGCTCAGCGTCAACGCTCGCCCAAACGTTAATCGTACGATTACCATTTTCACGACGAATACGTGTTACACCATCATGCATTGTAATAGTAGCCAGTTCAGATAGAGGTAACTCAGCTCCATTTGGCGCTTGAATTAATACATCATCGACATGGCCAACAGAGCTTCGTTGGTCAAGTGGGTAACGTACCATTACTTTTACTTCTTCACTGTCACGTAAGATACGTTGCGCTTCTAGCCCGTAAAAGCTGTAGCTAACTTGCGAAGCAATTTCAGCTAAGGTTAAACCTAAGCTGTTAGCAAGAGGTTTCAGTTCAAACTGCACTTCTTTTGCACTTGTTTGACGACTATCATTAACATCACCAATGCCTTTAAGTGAATTAAGTTTAGTTTTTAACTCTTTCGAAGCAGCTAATAACTCAGCATCATTTTTACTTTCTAATCTAAATGCGATATCACCGTCATCTCGACCACCGCCAAATAAATTATCTCCAATGGTTAAAGACTTAACACCTGGGTAATTAGGTATTGCTTCACGCCATAAATCAGCAAGTGCAAAGGTATCAATTGGGCGTAATTCAGGTATTACTAATTTCACCATTAACTGGCCACTAGTTCTGCTGCGTAAATCAACTTGCATATCTGAAATCATTGAATTGCCGTATTTAGCTTCAACGTTTTTATCAACGCGGTTAATAACACCTTGAATATTCAATAAAGTTTGTAATGTTGCTTTTTCTGAAGCATCAACATTCATTTCTACCGTTACACGTGGAAAGTCATGTGGAATTTTAGGTTGACCAACAAAGCGAACAAAACCACCGCTAAACAAGCCAGCACTAATCAGCATCAAACTAATAAAGAACATTAGTACCGCATAACGATAGTTAATGAACAACGCTAAAGATGGGCGGTACACAGCTTCAATGAATTGCTTCAATTTAGTATCAACCCATAAACGCAATCTATCGATAGGGTTTTTAGGGTTAAATGCCTTCATTTTCATTTTAACTAAATGCGCAGGTAAAATTAGTTTCGATTCAACTAAAGAGAAAATCAAACAAAGAATAACTACCGAGCCTATCGCTTTACCAAAGGCAGAAGATGGTCCTTCACCGAAAAGGAAAGGTAGAAATACCGCAATCGTAGTTAACACACCAAAGGTTGCTGGCATAGCAACACGTTTCACACCACGAATAACGTTTTCAGTACTATGCCCATGTTCTTCAATTTCATCGTGGGCACTTTCGCCCATCACGATCGCATCATCAACTACAATACCAAGCACTAAGATAAAGGCGAATAAACTGATTACATTAATCGTTACACCCACAAATTCCATAGGCATAACCAATAAAGTACCTAAGAAACAAACCGGTAAGCCCATCATGACCCAGAAAGCTAAACGAACACGTAAGAATAACGCTAGCATTAAGAATACTAATACCGCACCACTTTTCATGTTGTCGACCATCATGTTTAATCGGCCTTCAAGGTAGTAAGTCATATCTACCCAAGTTTCTAACTTAACACCAGGAGGCAATACTGATGCTTTGTCATCAACATATTTTTTAACAACTTCAGCAATATCAGTAATGCTTTGGTTATCTGCTGCGCCAATAAATAATGTTACTGAGTTCTTACCGTTAAATTTAGAATATTGTAAACCTTCTTCAAAACCATCGATAATAGTGGCAACTTCACCTAAAACTATTTTTGTACCATCTTCTAGCGTTACAACAGGGATCTGCTCAAATTCATGACCTCGATAAGCCTGGTTTTCAACACGTAGGTTGATATAACCATTTTCAGCGCGAATTTGTCCTGCTGACATATTACGTGAGTAGTTACGTACAGAATTCGCAATATCACGAAAGCTCAAACCATATTCACGAAGCTTATCTTTACTCACCTCGATTGAGATTTCATAATCTAAGCCAGTAAATAATTCTGAGATATTGATAAAAGGTAATTGCTGAATTTCATTATGAACTTTACGACCAAGCTCTTTTAACTCGCCATTAGTTAAATCGCCATATAAGCTGATATACATGACTTCTTGACGAAACTTCTCACGCTCAACCTTAATTCTTTCCATGCCTTCAGGGAAACTAGAAATGGAATCTATTGCCGATTTTACTTCTTCTAAAACGACTTGCGGATCATAATCTAATTCAACTTCAAACCAACCGTTTGAATAGCCTCGGTTTGAATAAGTAATAACACGTTTAAGACCTTGTACAGTTTCCAAAGCCTCTTCAATCTTTATAGTTATACCTTCTTCAACTTCTTGTGGTGCCGAGCCAGGATAAGGTGCGGCATAAGAAATCCAATTAATTTTAACTTGCGGGAACATTTGTTTATTAATGGTGCTAATAGTAAAAAAGCCACCCACTAAAATGAATATCATTAATAAGTTTGCCGCAACACTATTACGGGCAAACCATGCAATTATGCCGATATTAGTATTAATAGTATGGTCAATTTCAGGTTTTTTCTTAGCCGTATCAGTTGTCATACTTATTCTCCTGAACCACTATCGTTTAACGCAACTTGAGTAGCGTTCTCAGCATCGTCAGCTTGTTCTTCACTATTTTGCTCAGCTTCATCGCTCAATAAAGCTAACTTCATACCGTCGATAGGATAATCAAGTGCCGACACAATCAACTGGTCGCCATCAACCAAGCCATTTGAAATAATAACATTTCGACCATCTTGGCGAACAATCGTTATCTCTGAATAATGTAGTTTTGATTCACTGTCTAGAATTGCAACTCGGTCATTTTCAACTAAATGGCGCGGAACACTTGTTGCCTGTGCAATATCAAGCCCAAGGATTTTAGCGTTAACGTAAGAGCCATAGCGAATTGGCGTGGTATTATTATTTGCAGTTAAAGCATATGGGTCATGAATTTCAGCGACTAAATAACTCATGCGACTGGTACTGTCGATAACACCTTCATTACGTGCAATATGCGCAGACCAAACAGTTTCTGCACCTGCAAAAGTACCCATTAAATTCACCTTAGCGTTTTTGCCGTGGTCAACTAAAAACTCCAATTGGTTATCAGCAACAGGCAAACGAACTTCTGCAATTCCAGTGCCTAGTAATTTACCTACCATGCTGCCCATAGCAACGAATGAACCTAAACCGACCTTGCGGCTTTCAATCATGGCATCGTAAGGAGCTCTAACTTCGGTACGCTCTAAATTACGCTTTGCTCGTAAAATTGACGCTTGTGCTGCTTTTACGCGCGCTATTTCCTGCGCTAATTGCGGCTTACGTAAACTTAGTTCCGTTGGTGATGTGTCAGTAATACGCTTCCACTCTTGTTCAGCAACACGGCCTTGTGCTCGCTCTGTTTCAAGTGAAGCACGCGCTGAAGCCATCGTTGCTTCAGCATCAATTAATGCTGCTTCATAATCATTAGGATCAATACGCGCTAACAATTGTCCTTTTTTAACAAAACCACCGCGAACAAATGTTTCTGACAATTCGACAATTTGACCACTTATTTGTGCCACTAATTCAGTTTCATACTTTGGCATCACCACGCCATATGACTCTACTTGTAAAGTCATTGGTGCAACTGAAATCTGTTCAACAGCAACAATAGGAGTATTATCAATTTCCTCTTTTTCTTCAGGTGGCTTTTTCATACTTGAAAAAAGCATAAAAATTAAAATTCCCGCGATTAAAATGACAATAGGTACGAATATTTGTTTTTTCCGTGTCACAGTGACGTCCTCATAAAGTCTAAAATTTGTAATTATTAGTTATATTGCATACAGGATACCGAAATCACTGACTACAAAAACTAACAAAGTTGTAAATGCTTGTTACAATATCCGCACCATTTTTTTAAAACATAAAAATAATATTTTAAAACAGCTATATAACAACAACTTAAAAAACTTTACGTATAAGTTTCAAATAAAAAAGCCACAAAATAAATGTGACTTTTATAACGGGTTAGTTTTTTTCACCAAAAAGTTAAACTTTTATAAATATTTTTCGTTGATATAACCAATACAGAAGCAACCACTGCAGAAATACTGTTGTTACAATACTAATTAACGTGCTCCAGCCATTATCAAAAAACACAAAAAATCCGCCAAACAAACTGTTATTAATGTATTGCCAATTAACAATACTGCTGGCTAAATAAATAATGATAGAGTTACAGCCTATTACCGCAAAGAACTTAGCAAGTTGTGTTAGCTTTAATACATCGAATAGGTAATAAAAGATCACTAATAATAAAATACTATAACCAACAGACACCAAAACAAAGGAACTAGTCCACAAGGTTTTATTAATAGGAAAAATTAAGTGCCAAGCCTCTCCCGCTATTAAGCAAATAACAGCAGAAATTAGTAGTGTTAGCATTAACTTCGATGGCTGTTCAGCATTATTCATCATTAAACGTCCAGCAAACACACCGGCAAGCGCATTGACGATTGATGTGACATTTGACAATACCCCCTCAGGGTCTATTGCTAGGCCTTGGTAACTGACTCCTGGCAGTAATTTAGCATCAAACCACGCATTAATTGCCCCACTAGCGCTATAGTCACCGCCACCAAAACCAGAGATATCAATATAAGTAAGTAAGACCCAATAGCCGAGTAAAATACCGCCCGCGATTAACCATTGTATTCTTTCACTGACGTACCAGCACAACATCGCCGCGACAAACCAGGCGACGCCAATTCGCCCTAGAACACTGGCAAAACGCACTTCTTCTAACTGCAGCGGTATGCCTGCGCCCCAACCATGGTTGTAGATAACGCCCAATAGCATCAATAAACCTAACCGTTTAATACTGCTTAATACCAGAGGTTTTCTTTTTTCTACCGAATATTGATTTATCGGCTTAGCGCTAATCCCTAAGCTAGCACCCGCAAGAAATATAAAGAGTGGGAAAATAAGATCATACGCCGTTACACCATGCCAAATAGAGTGCTGCATTTGCATAGCTAAACTTTGCAACCATGGCCAACCCGTAATAACAAATAATGCGGCAAAGATCCCTTCAGCCCCCAAAATCCAAACCATGTCGAAACCACGTAAGGCATCGACAGAGAGTACCCTTTTAGGTTTTGGCTTGTCGTTGCTATGCAAATTATTTTTATCTGTTTCTTGTGCGGTATTCATTAAATTTCTCTTAGCTTAATTAAACAAATATAACTCGATCACTTTGGCTTCCCACAAAAAGACAGCGCTGTCATCGGTATGATTAAGATAGTAATAAGATATTGCTTGAATAGCAAACAGCTGAAAACTTAATTACCGACGGCGACGGTTACAATTTGTTATGAATTAAACCTGCTAAACGCTTGTGTCAAAAAGTAATTACATTAAGATTAAATAATCAAAAAGGGGATTTTATGCTGACAAAAATTAGTGCTTTCTTTCAATCATTAGCTGAGCCTGCTGATAACCAAACACCAGTAGTCAGTTTAGAAATAGCCTGCAGTGTACTGTTATGTGAAGTAATGCTGGCTGACGGTCAACTTGATAATGCAGAACAAACTCAACTAAATGAAATTTTAACCAGTCAATTTAACTTATCCAACGAAGAAGCTGAGGAAATCATTAAGCACGCCTTGTTATTACGTGAGAGCGCTACTGACTTTTTTCAATTCACTTCAAAAATTAACGAAAATTACAGCCTTGAACAGCGAATTAAAATGTTGGAGTTACTATGGCAGGTTGCTTATGCCGACGGAGAACTCGCCAGTATTGAAGAGCATATTATTCGTAAAATTGCTGACTTGTTACACTTACGCCATAGTGAATTTATTCAAACCAAGCTCAATATTCAATCAAATGCTACTTCAGACAAATAAAAAGTCTATCAGTATTGAAAGTTATAGTTAACTTGCCGCCAGATCGGTTATTATAGCCGCAAGTTAACTGACCCCAAGAATCCACATGGCAAGCATCGGCAAATATAATACCCTTCCTGTTGTAGCAATCACTGATAATGGCGCATATTTAAATGCTGCTGAGTTAGGTGAAATTTTACTACCTAATCGTTTTGTTCCTGAAAACTGCGAAGTTGGTAACGAAGTTAAGGTTTTTATCTATGCAGATACTGCTGATCGCATTGTTGCGACAACAGAAAAGCCTTTGGCAGAAGTTGACCAGTTTGCCTCATTGAAAGTTAGCCAAGTAAATAAAATGGGCGCCTTCCTCGACTGGGGCTTACCAAAAGACTTGCTAGTACCTTACAACCAACAGCATAGCGAAATGGAAGTAGGCAAATATTACCTGGTCAGGATCTTTCTCGATTTAAAAACTGATCGACTAGTTGCATCAAGTAAGCTTGATAAATTTATCGATATTTGGCCTGCTGAGTACCAAAAATGGGACAAAGTAAAATTAACCATTGCCACTAAAACCGACCTTGGTTTTAAAGCAATTATTAATGATTTGCATTGGGGCTTACTGTACGACAATGAAATATTTAAGCCACTTCGTGCCGGTAAAAAAATAACAGGTTACATTAAACAAGTACGTGAAGATGGTCGAATTGATCTTTCTCTTACTCGCCCAGGTGAAGGTAAAGTGAAAGACTTTAGCGATAAGTTACTCGCGCATATTGCCGAGAACGATGGTTTTAGCCCACTACACGATAAAAGCGATCCTGAACTGATCAAACGGATTTTAGGGGTAAGTAAAAAAACCTTTAAAGCTACTGTTGGTAATTTAATGAAAAATGGCAAAATTACTATAGAAAAAAATGGTATTCGTTTGAAGTAATTTACCTCAATATGCTTTTTAAATAACAAAAATTACGCACAATTAAAAAAAGCCCAAAAGGGCTTTTTTATGCTTAACATTCGACTTGAACGTTGGCTACTGTGTACCACCAACGGTCATTTCATCAATTTTCAAGGTTGGTTGACCAACGCCCACAGGAACGCTTTGGCCGTCTTTGCCACAAACACCAACACCGGCATCAAGTTTTAAGTCATTACCAACCATACTTACTTGTTGCATTGCTTCAGGGCCACTACCAATTAACGTTGCCCCTTTAATTGGCGAGGTTATTTCACCATTTTCAATGAGGTACGCTTCCGAGCTAGTGAAAACAAACTTACCTGAAGTAATATCAACTTGCCCACCAGCGAAGTTAGGTGCATATATACCTTTTTTCACTGATTTGATAATGTCGTCAGGCTTATGTTCGCCAGCCAACATATAAGTGTTAGTCATACGCGGCATAGGTAAATGAGCATAAGATTCACGGCGACCATTACCAGTAGGTTTTACGCCCATCAAGCCAGCATTATGCTTATCTTGCATGTAACCTTTCAGCACACCCTTTTCAATTAGTACGTTGTATTGCCCAGGCGTACCTTCATCATCAATACTGACAGAGCCTCGACGATTTGCCATCGTACCATCATCAACAATCGTACATAGTTCAGAAGCAACCTGCTGCCCGACTTTGCCCGAGAAAGCTGATGAGCCTTTACGATTAAAGTCACCTTCTAAACCGTGTCCTACCGCTTCATGTAGTAATACGCCCGGCCAGCCAGCGCCCAGTACAACGGGTAGCAATCCTGCGGGTGAATCGATAGCAACCAAGTTAACTAATGCCTGACGAACAGCTTCTTCAGCATAAGCTAAATAACGAGGTTTATTGTGTTCTAATTCGAAAAAATAGCTATAATCAGTGCGCGCACCGCCGCCTGAACTTGCTCGCTCTCGCTTACCATTTTCTTCAACAAGTACAGAACAGTTTAAGCGTACTAGTGGGCGAATATCGGTTGCGTAAGTGCCATCACTTGCTGCTACTAATATTTTTTCGTAAACACCTGATAAATTAACAATAACTTGCTTAACACGCTTATCAACACTACGTGCATGCGCTTCAACTTCATGTAATAAAGTTATTTTTTGCTCTTGTGGCAAGCTAGCTAACGGGTCTAACGCTTTGTATTGTTCATTATTTTGTTGGATTTTTTTACCATCAAATACTTGCACTTTGGCTGACTTCTCAGCGTTAGCAATGCCTTTCGCAGCATCCGCAGCTTTTTTCAATGCCAAAGGTGTAATGTCATCTGAATAGGCAAAACCGGTTTTTTCACCTGAAATCGCACGTACACCCACACCACGTTCAATGTTATATGAACCTTCTTTGACAATTCCGTCTTCAAGCATCCAAGACTCATGACTGCTCGATTGAAAATATAAATCGGCTAAATCTACTTTACGTTGATAAATGCTATCTAACGTACTTGTTAATATGCTTTCATCAATTTCACTATCGGCTAAGAGCTCTTGCTCAACATTATTCATACGAACTCAACTTATTATTAAAACGATTATGTACAGCAACCGGCATAGCGGTGCGCACTTTTAGTAATTCTTGCTCATTGTAATCTGCGCAGATAATACCTTTACCGGTATCAAGCTGTGCCAATATATCTCCCCAAGGGCTGATAATGACACTTTGCCCCCAGGTTTCTCGACCATTTAAATGCACGCCTTCTTGGCCTGCAGCAATAATATAAACTTGATTTTCTATTGCACGCGCTTGCAATAAAGTTAGCCAATGCGCGGCACCTGTGACGCGAGTAAAAGCACTGGGTACTGAAATTATTGTCGCGCCTTGCTGCGTAAGTTGTCTAAATAACTCAGGAAAACGCAGGTCATAACAAATAGACAAACCAAGTTTACTTGCGCCAACATCAACAACACTTACATGGTCGCCTGCTAGGGCGTAGCGTGATTCACAGTAGCTTTTTTCATTATCTTCAACGGCAACATCAAATAAATGTAGCTTATCATAACTACCCAATTCATGGCCTTCTGGAGAGAAAACCACACTCGTATTAGTAAATTTGCCCACTATTTTTGATAGTACGGGAATACTGCCAGCGACTAAAAAAACATTAAAACGTTTAGCCATCGCGGCCAATTGAGTCTTTAAATCTTGGTTTTTAGCGTCTTCTTCTGCTAATGATAACTGCGCTTTGTCCTTACCACCAAAAAACAGGCAACATTCAGGCAATACTACCAGTTGCTGTTTATCTTGGCTCAAGGTTTCGAGTTGCTTTTCTATTTCAGAAAAATTATCTGCAACGCTAGTGTTAGAACACATTTGAATTGCACAAAGCTGCATATTGCTATTTAACACTACGCTTTTCCATCAGTTTTGTCTTTTTCTGGCTGCTGCTGTTTCGGTTGTTCAATTGTCGAAGGGTTAGTTTCGTCAGGAATATTATCCACAATTGTTGGCGGCGTAGAACGGCCAACACTAATGTTTTTATTCTTTTTGCTTACCTGTTTAAACTCTGGGTTATCTAAGTTTCCCGTCACTTCAAAGTTAATTTCAGCAATAACGGAAGAAGTAATCACTTCATCTAACGCTACACCTGCTAAAAATGTCACGGGGTTAAGCGTCGCAATCCAAGCCAAAACCGGTAAACTCGAGGTCAAATTAGGTTTATACGACATGCGATAGTCAAGTTCATTGGAATTTAAGTTAGTATTACCAACAATAGTTAAATCCCCTGCGGTACCTTTCATACGAACATTATCGGTGTAAGCAACGCCATCCTTAACGGTAAAGCTACCTTTAAGTTCACGGTAGAACATACCATCACTAAAAATATCTCTAAAATCAAAGCTGAGCTTACGTACTAACGACTGCAAACTTAATAACGATAATATGCGCACACCTTTATCATCTACATCAGCCAAATAGCCATCATCAAATTTAGCACTAAGATCGCCATCAAAAGTTGCCATAGCAAAATCATGTGGAGCACCTTGCCAGCTAACGTCGTAAGTGATTGCCACGCCACTATCTTTAATGATTGACACATAACCAATATTTTCGACTTCACGAGCCACATTGTCGCTATTTAAAATACCTTTAACACTGGTACTTGATTGCTCTTCATCTTGCTGCCACTTGGCATCAAATGCCATATTAGTTTTACCGCGTTTGGCGGTAAACTTGTTCAGTAACAAGGTGTTTTCGCTCTCTCGTTCTACAGTAAAAGAAACATCACCAAAGTCATACAAACCGTATTTACAACTTGCACACTTAGCTTTAATGGTTGGCATATTGGCAAATACTTCAGCATTAAGCAGATGATTGATATTAGGTAATTGGCTGTTATCTTCAAGTTCATCTGCTGAAACGTCACTTACTGAAACTTCATCTAGCTCTGACATAGCAGTAGTTAAGTTTTCAGTTGCTACAGTATTGTTAGCGACAACTGTTTCAGCATTGGTTGCAGAGTTTGCTTTGCTACTTTTGTCCGCCTTTTTTTCGGCATTAGCTACTTCGGCAACTTCAGTTACTACCACTTCTTCAGGCGCAGTTAAATGCAAAAAGTCGATATCTAAGTCGATGCCCTGCTGATACCAATCAGGATAAAATTTGGCATTTGCTCGCACTTCTTTGGCATTTAGATTTAATAACCACCAATTAGCTGCAGGGCTAAAATCAAAATCTACCTCATGAAAGTCTTGCCCGTATACTAATAAGTTTTCAACTCGGCCATTTATTCGACTCGGTGCGGATAACAACGGCGGTGTCGTTTCTACAAGAGAATTTTCTGCTACTACCTTTTCCTTTGGCTCACTCGTAGGGGCAGCTTCAACCGACGATAATATATCGAGCACCAAAGGCTGCCACTGCTCATAGTTGGCATTTGCTAGATCTGCGGTGATATGAAAGCCTTTTGTTGGCAGCCATAATTGCTGCTTACCCAACACCAAATGCGCTAACGAAAAGCTTGTTTGTTGATGATCTAGCAAACCATAAAAATCAACTTTATCACCAATTTCGGCATTTATTGTACTGTTAGACTCATTTCCTAAAGCATGAATATTAACCGTAACTTGCTCACCAATGCCTTTGTTAAATGGTGCAGGTATAGCTAAATTAACATCTTGCAAAGTAGAGTTTATTTGGTAGTCATAGCTAAAGTTATCATCACTAATATTGAGTGCTAACCGCCCTTGCCAGTCTAATTGGCCATTAGCATATTTTAATAATTCATCTGGCACTTGCGCTTGCCACTGACTTTCTTGCCACAGAGCTAACGTTTCAATAGCAACGCTATAGTGGTCACTCTTTTGTTTGGCTACAACATTTAGTGTTAGCGGTAGACCACGCCAATCTAATTTAATATCAGAAGCTGTTATTAGGTCATTACGGTAATTAAGACGGCCATTAACATTGACAAAGTCCATGCTTGGCGCCTGCAACTTGACCTTATTATCATTAAAGTCTACATGACCTTTTGCAACAACCGCATCAAGATCATTCAAAGGCAGCACTAAAGAAAAGTCACCATTTATAACGTCTTCAATCATCACTTGTTCAAGTGTCAGCCCAATAGAACTTTTCATTGGGCTTGCATCCATCAATTTACTGACTAACGCAGGTTGTGTTTCACTAAAACTAGCGTCAACCGTTAATATTTGTTCGTCAGATAGATTAGCTATAGCCGCTTCAACACCTGTTACGTCAATACCTGCGAGTGACCCCGCACGACCAGTAATCATCATACTGTTATTGGTAAAGTTTAAGTTGGCAGCAAAATTTGTAATTGCCGGCCACTCAGGGTCGAATATAAAGGTACTGTCAGATAACTCAGCATCTACAACAAAAATACCTTCATGGTTATCAAAAGGAAAACTTTGCAATGGCCCATTAAATAGCACCAATGCTTGTTCTATTTTACCATCAACAATTGCAGCATCGAGGTAATCATAGAGGTTTTCTCCCATCAATAAATGGGGGTAATAATGCTCAGCAAACTCTGCATCACCTTCACTTACGCTTGCTAGTAAAGCCATCGTGACCGGTTTATCTTGCTCACTAGCTACTTTAACATCTGCGGTTAAACTAACTTCAGACGAAGTAATGTCGACATTTTCAGCAGAAAACTGCCAGCTTTCAGCTGAAAACTCTGCAGAAATATCAGTGCTTAAACGGCTATATTGAATAGGTTGCTTAAAGTGTTTGTCAAAATCGAGCGCACCATCAACCGCATTCAAGGCAATGTGTAATTTGTTACTTTGGTAAACTAACTCACCGCTAACATTATCTATACCTGGTATCCCGTGGCTAAAATGACTATTTACGTCATTAAAACTTGCGGTAATTGCCATATCACTTTTACTACCAAAAAAGTGAATATCATCTATACGGCCAGTTGGAGCCAAATTTACCAGTAAACTTTCTAACGCTTCATCATCAAACAAAAGTGGAAATACACCTTCAAAACTAGCTAACTCTATACCACTAATATAACCATTAACCCTCTCAGCATTGACGTTAGCTAATGCCGATACTTTATTTGTTTCTTTACCATTACGTTTGATGACAATTGGTGAGGTAGAAACGTTATAAACCAACTCATCGATAGTTTTGATTTGAATATCACCACCGTCAATTTCAAAAGTTTGTTCACTATTATCGTGCTGCCAACTAATTTTATTATTACCAAGCGATAATTGAATAAACTCGGGCTTACCAGCATTAACATTCAGCCAAGTACTAAAATTAATCGAGGAATGGGTATTTTCATCATCAAGCGCTAATGCACGCCCTAGCCAAGGCGTTATATTAATTTCATTAGCTTCAAGGTAGGCTTGACCTGTTAGCTTATCAAACTCATTGCCTTGAAAATCTAATAATACTTTTAAGTTGTTTGAGCTAAGACCATCAACAATAACGGTACCATTTGCTCTATGGCGATCATCTAAATTAAGCCAATGTAGTTCGTTAATCGTAAAGGCTCTTACACCTGCAAGAGTACGATATAAAACATGGCTATCACGGATCGAAAAGCGAGAAATCTGCTCTAATAATATTGAAGATAAATTATCAACTAAAGCGCTACTTTCAACAGACTCATCAGTTAAATCATCTTCAATTTCAGCTTCAGCCACTTCTGCTATAACTTGCTCAAACTCAAGTTCAGCACCTGCAATAGCAAAATCTTTGGTCACAAGTTGTCGTGCGCGGATACTGCGCCAGAAATCTAATTCAACCTCTAAGCTATCAATAAATATTTTCGCATCTTTTTTCGATAACAACTCAACTTGTCGAACAATAAGAGTTGGGCCTGATTCTTGCCAGCCCATAGTAAATGAGCCAATGGAGATATTAGTGTTGTAAGTGCTATTGAGATAATCTTCAACATTTTCACGATAATTATGGGCGTAAGGCAAAAATAAACGCAAAGTGCTGATTAACACCGCAAAAACTACCAACAAAATTGCCAATAGTTTATACAGACGCTTTAGCCATCTATTTAATATTGCGGAAACACTCATTACGTTTTAACCAAACCTTCATTCACTCCTAGATTTACCTGACCAATAATCACAACAACTCAGAAAGTTGCTACATCATTACAACGTCAAACTGCTCTTGATTATACATGTTTTCAGTTTGTATCTTAATTTGCTTACCAATGAACACTTCTAGCTCAGCGAGGTTATGGTATTCATCATTGATTAATGACTCACTTACTGATGACGATGCATAAACGATAAACTTGTCGGCATCATAGGCGCGATTAACTCTGACAATTTCACGTAAAATTTCAAAACAAACCGTTTCAACTGTTTTCACATAACCACGACCATGACAAACTTCACATTCGCCACATAAAATATGCTCTAAACTTTCACGAGTACGCTTACGCGTCATCTCAACGAGCCCAAGTGCAGAAAATCCAGAGATACTATACTTTACGTTATCACGCGCCATTGCGATGTCTAAACTATGTAATACGCGGCGTTGATGGTCTTTATCATTCATATCGATAAAATCAACAATAACAATACCACCGAGGTTTCTTAACCTTAATTGTCGTGCAATTGCCTGAGTTGCTTCAATATTAGTATTAAATATTGTTTCTTCTAAATTCCGATGACCAACAAAAGCACCAGTATTAATATCAATAGTGGTCATTGCTTCTGTTTGGTCGATAATTAATGAACCACCTGACTTCAATTCAATTTTGCGATGTAATGAGCGTTGAATTTCGCTTTCAACATCGAATAAATCAAATATTGGTCGTTCACCTGGGTAATATTCAATGACGGGCACTAAGTTAGGTACAAACTCTGTGGTAAATTCGACTAATTGGTCGTAAGTTAATTTTGAATCAATGCGAATACGCTCTAATGACACGCCAACAAAGTCACGTAAAACGCGAAATGCTAATGACAAATCTTGATAGATAGGGTCTTTAGTTTGTTTACGCTTCTTCCGCTCTATCACTTTTGCCCAAACACGACGTAAAAACTCAGCGTCATGCTGTAACTCTTCAATACCGGCACCTTCTGCAGCAGTACGAACAATAAAGCCATGATCTTCACCACAATATGGCGTAACAATGGACTTTAAACGATTACGCTCTTTAGGGTCTTCTATGCGTTGTGAAATTCCGGCATGACTAGCATTTGGCATTAACACTAAAAATCGCGCTGCAACTGTAATATCAGTAGTTAGCCTAGCGCCTTTAGTGCCTAGCGGGTCTTTCACCACTTGTACAACGATGTATTGGCCTTCGTGTACTAAGTTACGAATATCAGGCACTTGATCATGATTACTGTTTTCTTCTTTGACAATAAGTTTTGAATTGATATCAGAAGCATGAAGAAATGCGGCTTTACCTAAATTTATATCAACAAATGCGGCTTGCATACCAGGTAACACGCGAATAATTTTACCGAGATAAATATTACCGACTAAGCCTCGACGAGCTTCACGTTCAACATGAACTTCTTGCAGTGAACCATTTTCGATTAGTGCCACTCGCGTTTCGCTGGGCGTAACATTGATCAGTAACTCACCGCTCATATCAATTCCTATTTATATCAAAATTAGTCTTGCGCTATTAACGATTTCACGCCAAAAGAAGATAACAACTGGGCTGTTTCATACAAAGGTAACCCGACCACTGAAGAATAACTACCGCGAATTTGTTTCACAAATTGTCCAGCTATACCTTGAATACCATAAGCACCGGCTTTATCTTGCGGTTCACCTGTTTGCCAATAACGAGTGATTTCTTGCGTCGATAAGGCTTTAAAGTCAACGTCGGTAGTAACAACTATTACTTCACTGCGCTCGCCTTGTACTGCCGCAATAGCAGTAACCACCTGATGTGAATTATCAGACAGCATTTTCAGTATAGCGATACAATCATCTAATGATTCTGGCTTACCTAAAATATGCTGCTGAAACACCACGCTGGTATCAGAGCCTAATACAACAACGTCATCATCCGCCTGGTTTTGTGCAATTGCATTTGCTTTTTCTAGCGCCAAACGTGCAACATATTGTGCAGCATTCTCATCTGACTGAATGCTTTCATCAATATCTGCGGGTAAACATTGAAAATTATAACCTAGCTGCGTTAGCAACTCTTTTCGGCGAGGTGATTGTGACGCCAGTATTAAAGTAGTAGACATGTTATTTGATTCGAAAGTTTCGTCTAATTTTGCGTAAGAGTAAAAATACCCACGGCCAAAGCACAATTGTCGTGATCACGGGGTATAAATAGCTAGGTAAAAATATTGCATCAGTTAAAAAACGTTGCAGCCAAAACACGATTAAATGATAAAGAGCTGACAGTACGCCAACAATCATCGCTTGTTGCCAAACCGAGAAATTACGTATTTTTTGGAAGTTACTCGCCACAATATAAACAGCTAACGCCATTGCACCAGCATGTACGCCTAACGTAGAGCCTAACAAAACATCTAAAATAAATCCCAATACCCAAGCGTAAATTACATTAACCCGTGTTGGTAATGCTAAACACCAATAAAGCAAAACCACTAACACCCAATCAGGGCGGAAAGCATCAACACTTAATGGCAAAGGCATAATGCTTGCCATAAGCGCGACTAAAAAAGTTAACAGAATAATTAAACGGCTAGAGAGGCTCATTCACCTTCACCTTTCGTGGCTGACTTGCTTTTAGTAGCTGCTGCTTGTGACTTTTTCAATGGTTTTGTTTCAGCTTGCTCTGGCCACAATAATAGTACGTAACGTAAACGATCTATTTTTGCTACTGGCTGACTTTGAATACGCGCAAAAGCATGAGATTCATCTTGAATAACCGAAGTTACTTTAGCAACAGGGTAGCCTTCTGGAAACTTTCCGCCTAAACCGGATGTAACCAAGATATCATCGACGCGAATATCGGTACTATGCTGCACATGGTTATGAGTTAGTCGGTCAATAACCCCAACACCAGCCGCAATTAAGCGTACACCGTTACGACTTATTCTTACTGGTATGGCATGAGTCACGTCAGTGATAAGTAACACCCGACTACTTGTTGTACCGACATGGAGTACTTGCCCAACAATACCTTCGTCATCAATAACTGCTTGGCCTTCAAAAACACCTTCGTTAGCACCACGGTTTATCACCACTTGATGGGTATAAGGGTCACTGTCTACTGCTAAAATTTCTGCCACCATCTTTTTGGCATCATTACGCAATGGTGAGGAAAGTAATGCTCTTAAGCGTTCATTTTCTTTTTTAACAATATCTAACTGCAACGCCTGTTCATGAAAAACCAGTTCATTAACTTTATATTGCTCATTATCAGCAATAAGTTGGCGACGAGTAACGATATTTTCTGCTGCCCAATTCATCATTTGCTTCGGCGTGGTAGCCAAATACTGTAAAGGGCTGACCATAGATTGTAAAAAGCCTCGAACGGATTCGAAGCTATTCATTTTATGGTCGAAAAAAATTAACAATACAGAACAAAACAGCACCAAAACTAGTCGGTGCTGTGGGGAAGGTCCATGCTTAAAAATAGGATTCATTGCGTGAACTATTCGTTATTCGTAAGAAAACAGATCGCCACCGTGCATATCTATCATTTCAATGGCTTTACCGCCACCACGAGCCACACAAGTTAGTGGATCATCAGCCACTACGACTGGAATACCTGTTTCTTCCATTAATAAACGGTCAAGACCTTTAAGTAATGCACCACCGCCAGTTAAAATCATTCCGCGCTCTGAGATATCAGAGGCTAATTCTGGTGGAGATTGCTCAAGCGCAACCATGATTGCACTAACAATACCGGTCAATGGTTCTTGTAAAGCTTCTAAAATTTCATTGCTATTTAATGTGAAACTACGAGGAACACCTTCGGCAAGGTTACGGCCACGTACTTCAATTTCAACTAACTCTTCACCTGGATAAGCAGAGCCAATTTCATGCTTAATACGTTCAGCAGTTGCTTCACCAATTAAGCTACCAAAGTTACGACGTACGTAGTTAATAATCGCATCGTCAAACTTATCACCACCAATACGAACCGATGAAGAATAAACCACACCGTTTAATGAAATAATACCAACTTCCGTCGTACCACCACCAATATCAACCACCATTGAACCCGTTGCTTCGGATACCGGCATACCGGCACCAATAGCTGCAGCCATTGGTTCATCAATCAAATAAACTTCACGAGCGCCAGCACCTAATGCTGATTCACGAATAGCGCGTCGTTCAACTTGTGTTGAACCACATGGTACGCACACTAAAACACGTGGGCTTGGACGCAAAAAGTTATTACTGTGCACTTGTTTAATAAAGTACTGCAACATTTTTTCAGTAACAAAGAAGTTAGCAATAACACCATCTTTCATCGGACGAATTGCTTCAATATTTCCGGGAGTACGACCTAGCATTTGCTTAGCTGCAGAGCCAACAGCGGCGACACTTTTAGAGCCACCAGCACGGTCTTGACGAATAGCTACAACAGAAGGCTCGTTCAATACAATGCCTTGGTCTTTTACATAAATCAGGGTATTTGCTGTTCCTAAGTCGATTGATAAATCGTTAGAAAACATGCCGCGTAATTTCTTAAACATATTGTCGAAATGTCCTTTAAACATCACCTAGGCAACAAATTGCCAGAATATTAGGGTTCTTGATATGCAGAACAGCGATAGCCTACATATTAAAAATAGCGTTATTAACTCGCTATCATACCGCAGACTTTGATGCTTGTGTTGTTAGAATGATAAAAAATTCACGAAAAATTAAGATTTTTTCACCAAATATTAGAATAAGAAGAATCCAGCACGGTTAAGGCTAACATTCGCCAAATTAAAGACTAATTTGTCACTTCTCGCCAAGAGATGATTCGGTCGTTACCTCGGTATAGGCCAAAGGTTGCTGTTGAGGTAGGATTATTATCATAAGTGCCGTCACTGTTCCAATCATACAAAAGCCATGAAGGTGGTGTATATTCTAAATTGAGATCACCCACATTACCTTGGCCCGGTTCTGTTAAAATAAAATCACGACTTAAGCCATTTTCCAAAAAGCCATTAACGGACTCATTTAGTTCCGTATAATTACTTGAAAGCGTTCCATCACTTAATAATAAGCCTACAATCCTGCCTTCTTCTTTAGTACTTACAATAACACTACAAGTATCATCAGTATTTGTAACAAAAGTACCATTGTTTAAAAATTGACTGTAGCTAGGTACCACTTGCACACTAGTTTCTGGGCCAAAACTATTTTCTAAAAACCAACGTCCAAATCGCACTTGTACACCAATGCCTTCTTCACTGACAAAATTAGGATTTTGGTAGCTCGTTGAAGATCCAATGGTAATGCCATCTGAATCTCGAATTTGATCAATTGGAGTTTCAAAAGCGGCATAAAAGGGACCAACTTCACTGTCAGCATTTCGAATATAAGTAAAGTGATGCTCGTCAGATAAAGTATATTTTACTACTCCTGTACTGCTTCCCATCTCTAAAACATCGGTAAAGCTACCAATAGCACTTAAATTTGAACTCAAAGGTAGGCCATTAGTATGAGTTGACGAGGCACTATTGAAACTAATTATATTTTCAGCCACACCCGCTTCTAAGCCTTTAATTTTTGCAAAGTCGCTATGATAATTTTTTGTAGGTTGCCCCAGTGAATTGAATGCTGAAATAGTGAGTACTGGTGGCATTACATAACGAATTGAACCTTTGGAATTAGTCGTTTGGCCACTATAAACCCAGGTCTCTGTTTCACACTGGCTATCATGCAACTTTCCTGTTATTGCTCCATGATCACTTTCACCTGTTTCTGTATTTTCATAGATCGTTTGGACGAAATAACTAGGAGTAAAGCGCCCTACAGTAACTTTCTCTGCATCAATAAGCTCTCGAGTTAGGCCATTGCCACCATCTTCACCATAATCGACATCGCTAATATCAATACTAAATATACCAACTTCATTATATTGCGCTGCCGTAAACGACGAAACACCTCTTGTATCTGAGCTAAAATTTGCCAGTGTCGCATCTTGAAAATCTTCTAAAGTGCCTGTTGTGCGGCTTTGACCGCTAGCATATAAAAACCCTCCCTCGACAGAGGTACTTTGCATAGGTAAAATTCGTTCTACACTTAGCTGTAATCGACCATCAGATTGCAGATAATTTTGAGTTAAAGCACCATCATTATTAACGGCACTAACGGTAAAGGTAAAGTTATCTCCAGCAGTATGCGTGGTCGTGTTGTCAACTGAGTCAGCATCTAAATTTCCATTTGAATTAACTGCAGCTATTTCAAAGCGAGCAGGTTTTACCCAAAACTGGTTAGAATTACCATCTAAAGAAATATCTCCATCACTATAAGACGCATGCAGTTGAATTTTCCCAGCATCTAAATATTTAGCCAACGGTAATTCTGCTTTACTGTTGTTAGAAAAGTTCAACAGCACATTACTGCTAAACGTGGGGTGTTTGGCAATATTATTATTGTTAATTTGAAATGACAGCCCACTATTGTCATTCGGTTGAATATTTTGCTGCGATAAGTTTACTGCCACATCACCAGTAAATATGCCTTCACAAACACCTGAAATATCTTTTATAGCCTGTAATTTTAAACTATCAAAGTTAACAGCTGATGTTTGCGTAGGTATAATCAATGACTCACTCGTACCATATAGAAACCTAAAACCTGCACTTTCAAATATCATTTCACAACTACTACCAAAGCCTGAACACTCAATTGGATTACTTGCCGCTATGGTTGCCCCATCAATCGATAGGGTAATCGTTTCAGCCTTCGTGTGATTAAAATCAAAACTCGTACTGCCAGTAAATGTAGGTGAGAATTTAATACTGCTGCCATCTGTTGGGCTAGTAATAGTAAAATCTAAACTGACAGATTCTGTGCTTAAATCACTACTGGCTGAGCAATCACTATTGATACAGGCTTTGATGGTTATCGGCTCTGCGGCACAAGTTAAGCCATTTCCATCATGCACGATTTCATAATGATGAATAACAGGTTCAGCACAGGCATGTCTTTTTGCATAAACTTCGTTTATTTCAGCTGCGCTCAGCGCTCCTTTAAATACGTGCACTTCATCAATAGCACCAGTAAAATGAAAATTACTTCCGTTTTCTCCTGATGCTGAAGTTTCACCACCAATACTTGCAGGGCCAGTATCAACTCCCCAAGTTCCCGTATAGGTACTACTTGTACTAGTACCGTTTACAGCTTGTGCAACACCGTTAATATAGATTTGCCGAGTTTTAGTCACGCTATTATGAACAGCGGTAACAAAGCTCCAAGTGTTAGCTGCAATTGAACTATTGGTATCAACACTAATAGGACTAACACCACGAGAAAAGAAACGCAGTCGACCATTGCCAGGATCACCCAAACTAAAACCAAAGCCTTGTTGGTTGTTTTGATCATCTATAAATATTCGTGAGCCACTATTTAGATTGCTTGGGTTAACCCATGCAGTAATGGTAAAGCTGTCTTGTAAATTTTCGAAGGTACTTGGCAATTCGATATAATCATCAACACCATCAAAGGTGCCATAGCCACAAGTACCAGGGTTGCCCGTTAAGGCTGGTGTTGCATTGTTGGTTGAAGCTCCATCAACTCCTTGTGCGTCAAAATTACCGGTTTCATCAATGACTTCGTTGGCCACATCATTCCATGAGGTTTCTTCCATTGAATACTGGGCAATAATCTCATTGTTACAAGAGATGACTTCACCGTCTAACCCTAAACCGTTATTTTGATAATCATAAATTTGATCTATTTGTTCTTGCCCTATTGCATCTTCAAATATAATCAACTCATCTATCAAACCGTTAAAAGCCTGACTTGAGCTAAAACCGCCACCTACACTATCTTGCTCTTGCCCTAATATTAAACTTTCAATATTCAATGTACTGGTTGTTTGGGTCACACAACCTTGTGCTTCTTTATCGATAAATAAACAGCTTCTATTTCTCCCGTGTGTCCAAACCAAATGATGCCATGTATTTCCAGCTATAGACGATGTTGATAAAGTGCCATTTTGGCCATTTTGCAAATATGGTGTGAATCGAGTGTCGCTGTTAAACCACATAATCAATTCATTGTTACTGCCACTACTCGCACCAGAGAGTAAACTTTGATTAGTTTCTTTAGCCGTTTTTGCCCACAAGGAAATTGAAAATTCATCTTTGTCGTGTAAAACATCTTTATCAAGAACTACGTAATCTTCTGTTCCTGTTGTAGATAAGTCGACTGCACGACAAACTTTTCCGTCAACCGGTTGTGCTAGTTTTGCCTGACTATGAAAGTTGCCAACACTATCCTTTACCTCTTCAGCTACGTCAGCATATTCAGTTTCATCAAATTTAAAATTTGCAATTGGGGAAGCAAATTCAATAGGAGGAATATCTGGGCAAACAATAGGTTCGCCATCGAGATCTAAGCCATTATTTTGAAAGTCATAAATTTCATCTATTTGGCCTTGTCCGATAACCTGATCAAAAATAACGAGCTCATCTAATAAACCATCAAATGCTTGGGATGAAGAAAAACCACCACCAACAGAGTCCTGCTCTTGCCCTAAAATTAAACTCTCAATATCGAGTGTATTAGTCGCCTGTGTAATACAACCTTGCGCGACTTTATCAATAAACAAACAGCTTTTATTCTCACCATGTGTCCACACTAAATGACGCCATTGATCACCAGCAATAGAAGAAACTGGTAAACTACCATTGGCACTATTTTGCAAATGGGGGCTAAACGATGTGTCTCTAGTAAACCACATAATAAGCTCATTATTACTGCCTGATGTTGCGCCAGAAAGAAAACTTTGATTTCCCGTTTTAGCTGTTTTCTCCCATAACGAGATACTGAATTCTTTTTTACCATCTAAAACATTGTTGTCAATTATCGCGTAATCAGCAGTACCCGTAGCCGATAAATCAAGTGCTCGACAAACTTTACCGTCAACCGGTTGCGCTGATTTTGCACGACTATGAAATGTGCCAATACTATCTTTTATTTCACCTGCAACATCATCATACTGCGTTTCATCAAACTTGAAATTTGCAATTGGAACAACGGAAGACTCGGAAGTGATTGATAAACTAAAATAATCGGTTCCAATCCAATTAGTCTCGCCATTAAATGTTTTACCTTGCGAGACAACATATACGGTAATTTTATTATCGTTATCAATGTAATCAGTTATATTTGAAGTAACACTTTGGCTTAATTCAACCACCCAGTCATTTGTATTTTGAGTAACGAGCTCGTAGCTATTATTGCTATTGTTCCAAATATAAATAAGTACGCCATCGATTTGATTATTTTTACTATTAACGCCAAACCCATTCCAGAACACATCTAACTGGCTAATATTACTTATATTTTCATCTATTTCTATAACATAACGTATCGCGGGATACTCATTCTTAGCATAGTTAATATAATCATGATAAACATTATTATTGCTTGTTATATCACTGTAACTGGAAGCAGAGTATTGAGATGATGGAAGTGAATTACTTAATGGAATCTGAGTTCCAGACACTCCCTCAAAGGCGAAGATATTTGAACCGGCTGTTCGGTTAGAGAAGTCATAAACTGTTGTCGTTACTGCACTAACTAAAGATGGTATCAACATCAGTACGAATAAAACTATATGCTTCATAGTTTGATAAACCCTACGTATATACGAATATTGGTAGGCTATTGCACTAACTTAGTCGTCTTTCAAAATCGACATGGCAACATCATAAGGTAGATATACAATAAAGGTAACGCTAAGCCGCTAAATAAGCAATAAAAAACCCCGCTTTAAGCGAGGTTTGATTGGATGGTAATTCTGTTTATTTTTTTGTACGTTGTCTCAGTCCAAGGCCTACAAGCCCAATTCCGAAAATGAATAATGTTGTTGGTTCTGGTACGTTTGCTGCGGACAAAGATGCTCGAACGTAAAAAGTTTCAAAATACACAAATGGTGTATCATCATCAGGATTTTTTTGTCCTCTACGAGAAGAGAATTGACTCGAATCGACAGTATCAAAATTTGTATTCCAATACGCAGCTGAATGAATTTGATTATTATCATCATCAGTAAAGTTAGCTAACGTAAGCTCTGAAAACAATTGCTCTAAAAGAGGATGTTCTGCTGAATTAACAATTTCCATCCAACCACTATGGAAGCTTGCATCTTCAAAAGTATTGGTAAGTATACCTTGTCCAAAAATACTACGTTCATAATTAGTAACATTGACCGACGATGCCCATGTCCAGTCATAACCACCATAGCTAAAATATGTGTCTTCAGCTAAATCTGAAGTAATAATTCCAGCAAAAGCGGAATTAGATAACAATAATAAAAATGAAAAAAGTAATTTTGATGCAGACTTGATCATTATAAAACCTCAGCTAATGAAAAACGACAGTAATACCATTACCATCAACAAAGCACAAAACATACCAAAGTTATTTTAAGTAAAAATAACAGCGACTTAACAAATACAGTGCAATTCTAATTATATAATTGTAAAAAATATGAACAGTGTCTTAAGCTTTGAAGCAATTTAAAGTTACACCTGACGTTTATTAAAGACTACGTGCTTCAACTTCAACAGTGCGAGAAGTAAATTCACCATCAATATTGCACTCACCCGTACTAGTTACCGTAAAATAACGTACACTTTTATGCGTAAATTCAGTGCAGGCGACAGGGTCCACAATAGAGCATCCCTTCAAACCATCAATGTTGGTAATAACAGGTGGAGACGCAGCACTGCAACCATTTACAGCATCACTAGAAGCGCCAACTGGGAATATTTGCCCTAATTGCCATTGAACACCACTTTGCGCAGCAGTATATGCTCGTGTTCCTAGAACTTCATAAGCAACACTTTCTTGGCTAGAGTCGAGTATATTAACCAACGCAGCCCCCAGAATAGATATCACAATAATAATAAAAATCGCAACGACAAGCGCACTACCACTTTGCTTTTTCGCTCGGTGCATGCTTTGCATATTGCAATGCGAGTTAACAGCTCGGTCATAGAATTTATGGAACATTCGGCACCTGTATTTCATTGCTAAAAACAATTTCTTCTAAGTTTCGACTAAACCTAAACCAAACCGAAACCAAGCCATTACGCTGAAGTGATGCCTCAATGACTTTAAAAGGGGATTCCGCGATAGAGTTATCAATATATTCAGCCATAGGAACTCGGCTATTTAGCTCATTAGGGGAGTCATCTACGGCTGAATTAGTGTAGTTAGCATAACGATACAATGTGCCACTTTCAAGACAGTATGAAATTGGCGATTCAATAAAGTAAAGTCGTTTTGTCGGTGAGTCTGCGCTAAATAGTAGTGTGTTTTCTAATGTCAATGTTACTGCTGCTGAAGCATCATTAATATCTGCCTTCACGTACAACGGTGTCAAAACATCACTCTCGTTCGGATCAAAGCTAGCAATAACACCATTATTAACACCATATACATCATTACTATTAAGAGCATAAACAGAAATTTTTGCGCTATTAGACAAAGAGCCACTTGCAAACGGCGCTAGCGTTATATTATTTCTTGCTAATTCGGGGGAAACTGGAACATCTAGATACGCAGTATTTAAGGCTATTGGTGTAAACTCTAAACAGCGTTTATTAGCATTGCCTGTTAGCCGTGCACTATTGGGCAAAGCGTTTCTCACATCACGGTTTAAACGTTCAATAGCAAATCTAGCCGTTGAGGTTAGTGCTTCTCTGTCTGCAGCATTTGTATAGCTTTGAGTACCTAAGCGCAAAAACTCGGTAACACTTATTGCTAAAATACCTAAAATTACAATAACAGTGACGAGTTCTATCAAGGTAAAACCTTTGCTTCTGCTGGGTAAAAAACCCATTAGAAGTTAACCCGATAGACTGAAAACACAAAGTCAAAACCTTGTGGAGTTTTCACAGTTACCGTTATCAGTTTAGCAACACTGCTATTGCTGTCAGATAAGCCGTCATAATTACTATCAGCAATTACTTGTACGTTGAGCTCATAGCCAATGTAAGCATCACCAAATGACACACTATTTCCTAACGAGTCGGCTAATACTTCGAGATCATGATAATCATCAACATCATTGAAATTCACTCGTATTTCACCTGCTTCAGGCCCAAGACTGTTCGACGAAGTACAGGCTACGGCACCAGTATCGCCACAACGAACTAAACCACCTGACATATCTGAATTTTGATCAAACGCTTTGCCAAGTATTTCATTAATCATTGACTGACCTAACTCAGCTGCCTTGATTTGATGCACTTGCTCGGCGCTTTGATTCGCTAATGGATAAATTAAAGTCGTGAGGATGGAAAATGCGATAGATAATACGACGATGCCAATAATGGTTTCAATTAGCGTAAAGCCATGGCTTTTTAATAACGTCACAGGCTTCAACATTCGGTTTTGATTAAAGCGCATGAATATAGCCCTCTTTCTCAATTTGAATTTTCAGTGTATCTTCACCGATAATTGAAATAATACAAGGACCACAAGAATCTGGACGTCCTAAGTTATCAAAGGAGAATGTATTGCCAGCAAAGTCAGTCGCAAAAGAAATATCGTCTTTCGTATCAATCTCCATGCCTGTAGCTAGTAAACTTGCATTCCAGTTATTAGTAAAGCTAGGGCTGCTATCACAATCATCAGGAGCGCCAAGCTTTTTTGCTGTAACTAATACCTGATGGCAATTACTATTATTTACTGCGGTTTGTTGCATTGCTTTCATTTGAATTAAGCGTAATTTTGCAATGGCGTCACTGCGGTAGGCATATTCAGAAAAGCCATTAGATGTAAAAAACTTAGGGGCGACAGTGACCGAAAGAATACCTAAAATAAGAATAACAATAATCAACTCAATAAGAGTAAAACCGTTATTTTTTGCTATTGAGAAATAGCTTATTAATTTTAATTTATCCACTTCGTCACCAAAATCGCCCTTAACTATCACTCACACACGTTTAGTTTATATTCTGGTGGTGTATTAGCATCTTTAGCAACCTCATAATAGAGTATGCACGGATCACTAAAGCTTGCTGGTGCAGAGTTATCACTTAGATAAATAATCATAATATCGCCTAAGGTTGAACCTACGGTTAAATATGTAAAGTTATCATCAATGTCTATTAACCGTTTCCAATTAGTTTCATTTGATAATGGGTAGCCAAAGCTAATTGGAAGTTCTGCCCCACCATCACCAATGTTAATTGTGGCAACTTCTTCTTTGTGATTACCTTTAACCAATGATTTGCTATGAACAAGTGCCGCCGCGCCTTGTAAGGAAGCTTTAACACCTTGTAACACTGCTGTTTGGGCATCTGCTTTTAAGTTAATGAACTTAGGCGCCGCAGTTGCAGCTAAAATGCCAAGTATAACAATAACAACAACAAGCTCTATTAAGGTAAATCCTTTGGAATTCATTCTAATTAACCTTTATTAAAATATTAAGAGTTTAGAAATAACAGTAAAACGCTTATTTAAAATCCTACCAATAATCAACATACTACCGCTAAATTAAAAAGTTATCGACTTTTAGTTCATAAAACAATCAATTATTTAGAATAAAAAAAGGAGAGCTAAGCTCTCCTTATCACAAATACCAAAGTTAATTAACAGTCAGATAAGTCAGTTGTAATAATTGGTCGTTCTTCAGGTGCAGCTGAGTTTGCAAAAGACAACTGACAATTAGCAGCAGTCGTTGCTTTTTTATGCGTAATAATTGCAGGCTCTGCATCAGATATTGTGACATCACTACCACTTTCTAATTCAATTAAACTAGCTAAACCTAAGCCTAGTGCGTCAGTGCTTCCGTCACCTAATGCAAGACCTACTGGGTAACCATTTTCTAACGCATAAAACTTAGTGCCAATTTTAATTACACCAGTAGCGCCAGTTTCGCCTGCAACTAAGGCTTTTGCATGAGCCAAGTTAATTGCACTATTAACACTACCTTGCACACCTTGCATAACTGATGTTTTAGCATCACTAGTCAAGTCAATAAACTTAGGTGCAGCCGTCGCAGCCAAAATACCTAAAATAACGATAACAACAACTAACTCAATAAGGGTGAAACCTTTTTGCTGGCTAAAACTATTTTTCGTTAACATCTTCATAAAATAAACCTTTTTATTATTAATAAACTATTAATTGTTGATATATACAACAACAGAACTATCTGCTGGTTGATATGTAAAACTATTACCTGTGCCAGTGTCTGTACCTGGGCTAGTAAAGTTATTATTGCCGTCTTTGTTTAACGTTTCTTTTAAATAGAAATGGCATACAGCATCAGCAGCGGTACCTGACTTTGAAGCAAAATAGTCCATAGAATTATCGCTATTTAATGTTGCTAATGTGTCAGTGACACGAGGAGGCTGCTGTAAAATATTTTGCCAAATATCAACGCAGTCACTTGTTGTTAGACCGCCTAAAGTATCACCATTATCCGATAAACCAGTAACATATCCTGGTCTGATTTTTGGCGTTGTTGTATCATTTTCTTTAGTTAAAAAGACAGTGGTGCCATCATATTCAACATTATTCTCATCACTCGCATTCTTAGGGCGGCCTTCTGCTTCCCATTGTGCGCGTGCTAATGATATTGCAGTAGCAAAGCCACCTGCCATGCCTTCAATATTTGCCTGTTTTGCTTGGTCAGTTAAATCAAGAAATTTAGGAATTGCTGTTACGGCTAGAAACCCTAAAATAACAACAACGATAACTAGTTCGATAAGGGTAAAACCTGACTGTTTTTTCATACCAACCTCACTTCTATAAAATTATAATTAATTCTAACAATGAATTACTAACAAAGTCACCTACTTATGTTGTTATTTTACCTTATATACTATGAACTCAATCAACTTTTTGCTGAAAGTTCACTTTGCCATTGTCAATTTGATAGGTAAAGTATTCACCGCTAGGCAAGCTATACTGGCAATAGCTTACCATTTTCTTGCCATGTGATTGCACCAATACAGCACCAATAGACTTCTTCATATACTCCAAGGGTGACTCCATTACATACTGCCATATATTTTGACACCGTAATGTAGGGTTTTGTACATCTACCCAACCAGCTTGGTTAACTGGCACCATCACTTTTTCCATTTCACTTGTAAGACTAGCTTCAATAACAACAAAATTTGGTTGAGAATCCATAAACCATTGAGCATGAATACCATTAATTCTGGCAGAAAACACATGACTTACAGATTCGAAACCAGCGCGTGTTAGCTGTCCTTGATGTTTAAAAAAGTAGTAGATAAAACTTGCCATTAATAAAGCTACAAGTACAACTGCTATTAGCAGTTCACCAAGCGATCTCTCACTTTTTTCAGCAACTTGTTGCGATGTCATTAAACTTTATCCATACAATTTTACTTGCCTTTAAATGCAGACATCATATCCCACATTGGGGTGAATATACCTAGCGCAAGTATCAATACCATACCGGCAACAATGGCTATCATTATAGGTTCAATACGGGCAGTCAGCGTACTAAGCTCATAATCTACTTCGCGCTCATAATAATCACCAACTTCTTCAAGTAATTCATCAACTCGACCCGTTTCTTCACCAACGGCAATCATTTGTAAAACCAGTGGGGTAAATAAAGTACTCGCCGAAGCAGACCGTAATAAACTCTCACCACTTTCAATATTGCTACGCATAGCAATAATTTTTTTACGCATAAAGGTATTATCAACAGCATCAGCCACCAACGTTAATCCTGTAGTCATTGGTACACCGGCACGTAAGATTATTGAAAAGCTATGCGAAAATCGAGACAGTACCGAGCGTTCAATAACACCGCCGACAACAGGTAACTTCAGCTTTCGCTTGTCCCATAAGTACATGCCCTTTGATGTCTGTAGATAACGTCGTAAAGCAAAAATACCTACAACGCTAGCAATTAACATGTGTGGCCAGTAGTCTAAAAAGAAATTAGAGCTGGCAATAAGTGCCTTTGTAGCCCAAGGCAAATCAGCGCCCAATTTAGCAAACATATTGGCAAAGGTTGGGATAACAAAAATATTTAATATCACCATAGCGGCAACAAGCGCTATTAATACAAATGATGGATAACGCAAAGCGGTTTTAATACGTTTTCGAGTTTCTTGCTCACGCTCAAAGTAGCTTGCGAGTTTTAAAAATGCATCGTCCAAATTACCAGTATTTTCGCCAACATGAATCAACGATATGAAAAGCGGAGAAAATAATTTTGGATGCTGATGCAACGCGGTTGATAACGGAAAACCACCTTCAAGTTGCGCTGAAATATCATTTAATGCAGATTTCAACCTTACTGAAGTACTAGATTCCGCCATACCATTTATAGCGCGTAAGATAGGAACGCCTGATTTAACTAAAGCATACATTTGTCGACAAAAAACGATTAAATCATCTAAAGTAACCTGATTTAGGCCTAATAAATCTTCAATATCAATATCTGTAGATGATTTTTCTGCTGTCGAACTTTTCGCACTTTCAATTGATATAGGAATAATACGTTGACGAGACAACTGCTCAGCAACAAGTGTAGAATTGGCTGCATCAATAGCGCCTTTTACTTGGCTACCACTAGCATCTCGACCTATATAATTAAAAGCTGGCATAATTTAATTGTTTATCCTGTCACGTCGACGGTTTCAACTAAGCGTAATACTTCTTCTACACTCGTAATTCCTAACTTAGCGTAGTCAAAAGCTGCTAATGCTAATGGCTTAAACTCTGGGTGTTGCTTAGCTAATTGAGAAAAAGCTTCAGTATCTTCGCGCTTTAAAGCAGACATCATAGACTCATTCATTTCTAATAATTCAAAAACACCGATACGACCTTTATAGCCAGTATATTGACAAGTTTGGCAACCACTGCCATGACTAAACTCAATATCTTTAACATCATCTCCAACTAAATTAGATAACCAAAGCAGTTCTTGCTGATCGGGTTGATGTACTTTCCTACAACCCTCACAAACTTTACGCACTAAACGCTGTGCAATGATGGCTCTAAGCGAACTACCAACTAAAAATCCTGCTGCGCCCATATCAAGCAAACGTAAAGCACTAGTGATAGCATCATTGGTATGTAGCGTAGATAAAACCAAGTGACCTGTTAATGCACCTCGTAGTCCAATTTCAACAGTTTCTTGGTCACGCATTTCGCCGACCATCAAAATATCCGGATCTTGTCGTAAAGCTGTTCGTAAAACGCTTGAGAATGTTAAGTCAATTTTACTATTAACCTGCACTTGGTTTACGCGTGGTAAACGATATTCAACAGGGTCTTCAACCGTAATAATTTTTTTACTAGCCTTATTTAACTCACTTAATGCAGCATATAAGGTTGTAGTTTTACCGCTACCCGTTGGACCTGTAACTAACACCATACCATGTGGACGTGAAATTTGGTGGCGAATACGCTTAACAAAATGCTCAGGCATACCCGTTTCATCAAGTGATAAAAGCCCTGCTGATTGGTCAAGTAAACGCATGACCACAGATTCACCGTGCTGAACTGGCATAGTCGACATACGTACATCAATACTATGGCCATTAATTTGTAAATTAAATCGCCCATCTTGTGGTAGGCGTTTTTCTGAAATGTCCAAGCCAGCCATCAACTTTAATCGTAACACCATGGCCGAGGCGATTTTGTTTTCTTTTAGAATATTTTCTTGTAATACGCCATCAATACGTTGACGAATGCGCAATGAATTTTCATCGGGTTCAATATGCACATCAGAAGCACGCATTTGGATGGCATCAGCAAATACAGATTGTAATAATTTGCCAACAGTTGCATCACCACCCTCTTCAAGAAATGAGCTTGATAAATCAAAGTCGCTACTTTGATCGTATTCTTCTTCTAATTGGCTCGCGAAAGATTCAATATCTGCGGTACGGCGATATAAGCCATCAAACGCTTCGAATAATTGCGACTCCATAACAACGGCAAGCTTTAAGCGCTTTGGCGCTAGCATTTGTTCGAGTTGATCAAGTGCACTTAAATCAGCAGGGTCACTCATGCCTAGCAGTACAGAATCACCTTGATCTTCAATCACCAACACTCTTAGACGCCTTGCGTGTACTTCTGGTAATAATAATGCCACTTCGCTAGGAATACGTCGTTGGCTAATGTCTAGAAAAGGAACATCAAGTTGTTGTGCAAGAAACTCAAGTAATTGACGTTCACCAATATGGCCTAATTCAATTAACGCATCACCTAGCTTTCTGCCGGTTGATTTCTGGCTATTTAGCGCCTGCATTAATTGTTCATTACTAATAATGTGTTCGTGAACCAGTAAGTCCCCTAAACGCATCTTTAATTTAGGTGCTGCCATATTATTCTCCTAACTCTGCTACACGCTGACGAGCGAATTGCAGGGCATTACTTGAAAGATTACCTTTAGTGATTGCTTCATCATAAGCATTGCTGGCTAATTTAAACTGCCCTTGACTATCTAATGAAACGGCAAGTCCCAACCACCAGCGACCAACATTTGGCTCTAATATCAATAATTTTCGATATGCATTTGCTGCACTTTTATACTCATTAATTTCGCTTGCGATATTCGCTATCAGCACCTGTAAATCTACACGTTGACTATTATTTATCGGGCTTAATAAATTCAAGGCTTGCCTAGCTCGGCCTTGTTCAAAATAAATTCGAGCGCTCATTAAGCGCATTTCTTCTGATTGTGGTGCTATTGCAATGCCTTGTGATAATAAATTAATAGCATCCTGATAAGCTTTTTTGCCATACCACAAAGCAGCAAGTTGCTTTCGTGCTGTTTCATGTTCAGGAATCAAAAGCAAAACTTCTTCAAACAATGATTCTGCTTTAGCCAGATCATTTACTTCCATAGCGCGTTCAGCTTCGGTTATTTTCTTTTCTGACAACATTTTTGGCGATAACTGCGAACGAGAAATAGTTAACGTAGGCTTAGTTTCAAGCACCTCTTTTTCTTGTTCTTTTACCTTAGAATGGCCAGCTGGAGTATTTTTTTCAGGGCTTTCAACGACATTCACGCTAGCTGTTAATAACGGCTCGGGTGCCACAACATTCATCTCAGTCTCGTTTGAAGTGGCTTTATTGGCGTCGGCAATCGCTTCAGTTGCCACAGGCTCCATTACTTTATCAACTGTTGCTGTTGCTACTTTGTTTTCTAATTTATCAGTAACCAATTCAGGCGTATCACTCACAACAGTAGTATTTACCACCTTAGGAGTTGCAAGATTTGTGACCTTTTGCTTTTGTTGTGCTTGAGTTTTCAACTGTTGATTTTCGGCATATAGTTGCCAAGCGAATATTCCAGCGATATTAACAAGAAGAATAACAATGACAATAATAGCAACGAGCTTAGTATTTGAGCTCTTTTTTGTTACTGGTACAGTGACATTGGAGTCAGTAACCTGTTCCCCTTGACGCTTATCAAGATCCTTAAGCATTTGATTTATAACACTCATACTGACACTCCAAAAACACGCCAAGTATAGAACAGAGCGGCAAACATAATTGTAATAAATAGGCCAACAAGGTAAATGTTCGATGTTTTCTTACCTTGCATGCCTTCAGTATCTTCTATTGCGCTAAACAAATGTTTTTTAGTTAACTGATAACTACCTTCACCATAGCCAAGCATCAGTATTTTATGACAAAGAATATTTACTAGTCTCGGTATACCATGAGTAACTTTAGCAATTTTTTTAGCTAATCTATGATCAAATAAATTTATGCCCTTATATCCTGCAACCTGTAATCGATGTTGAATATAGTGCTCTACTTCAGTAGCAGTCATCGCACGTAATTTATAAGAAAAAGTGATACGTTGCTTTAGTTGACGAAACGCAGTTTCCGCTAGTCTTTCGTCTAACTCTGGCTGAGCAAATAAAACCACTTGCAACAATTTACGCGTTTCTGTTTCTAAATTAGTAAATAACCTCAACGCTTCAAGGCTTTCAGCAGGCAGTGCTTGGGCTTCATCAAGAATTAATACGACTGAATGACCTTGGCTATGTAATTCGAGTAACCTTGTTTGAATACGCTGAGTTAACAATTGCACAGACATACGCTGTGCTTGCTTAACACCAAGTTCAACAGCAACTGCCCGACGTAGCTCATCAGGCTTTAAGTACGGATTAGGAATGTAAGCGGTAACGAAGTGCTCAGGTATTTCATTGAGTAGCTTTCTACACATCAATGTTTTTCCTGTCCCGACTTCACCTACTACTTTGATAAAACCTTCACCAGTTTTTAGTGCGGTAATTAAAACAGCTAAAGCCTCATTATGAGGCTCAAGACCTAAATAGAAATTAGTATTTGGGGTTAGCGTAAAAGGTAATTCACGTAAACCAAAATGATACAAATACATAGCTTATAACTTAATTACTTGTTGCTTTTGCATCCGAGTCTTCTGGAAACCATTGTTTTAGTAATGCGCGTGCGTCTTGCAATTGGTTTTTCCAAGTATCATGGCCAATCACAATAGGTTTTAATAAAATAACTAACTCTTTCTTTTGCACTGACTCGCTTTTACTTTTAAATAATTCACCTAAAAACGGCACATCGCCCAAAAATGGTGTTTTAGATTCTAAGTCAACTTTACGGGTTTCTATTAAACCACCGATTACAACAATTTCACCTGATTTTGCACGAATAATAGTATCTGACTCTCGCACACTACTTTGTGCTAACGGCAATATAATATCTTGATCGCTTAACCTGATGGTTTTTGTTTGCTCAGCAGTAATAGTTACAGAAGGATGAACGTGTAAAATCACTTCACCATTGGCATCTATTTGTGGCGTAACATCTAGTGCTATGCCAGAGAAAAATGGCGTTAAATCAATTTCAGGTGTAGTGGTAGTTGATGTACCCGTTGTTGTGGTGCTAGAAACATCAGTGACAAAATATTCATCGTCACCAACTTTAATGATTGCTTTCTGATTATTAGTCGCTGTAATACGCGGGCTAGAAAGCACTTGCACATTACCTTGTGTTGATAACAATTCAATAACACCACTAAAGTCTTTATTTAAAAAGCTTAAGCTTGTTGTACCACCAATTGCTGAAGAGATAACATTGCCGGCAATACCACCGGAAGTTGAAAAACCAATATCAGTACTTTCAATGTGCCCTAGAACCTTGTCCCATTTCACACCTTGTTGATAGTCATCATTTAGCGTTACTTCCATGATTTTCGCTTCGATGATCACTTGACGACGCAAGTGCTCTTGAGTGCTATCAATAAAAGTTTTTACTGCTGAAATTTCTGATGGTAATGCTTTAATAGTTACCAAACCAGCCTGCGGAGACACAATAACAGAACGACCATCTTCATTACCAACTAATGCCGTTAATGTTTCTTTTAGTTCCGTCCAAAAGTCTGATTCATTCTCGGTAGAAATGTTAATACCACTGTTACCATTTTGATTATTATTACTACCGCTAGTGTTATTACTATTACTGTTGTTTCCGTTACGATTATTATTATTGCCACTATTCCCATTCGAGCCGTTAGGATCGTTTTCCGATACACCACCTGAATTGATGCTAGTACTTGAGATACCGCTACGCTTAACATACAAATAATCAAGAGGAATAGTTTCAGTGCGTATTCCTGCTGGGTAAACCTGAATTACACGTCCTTGTCGACGAATATCATAACCATAAAGCGACTCAACCACTTCTAACGCTTCATCAAGTGTTACATCTTTTAAATTAAGCGTGATAGCGCCTGAAACTTCTGGATGAACGGCAATGCTATAAGGTGAATCATCAACAATGGCAGCAAAAAATTGCTCAGCGGCAACACCGCTTGCGGCAATTTGCAAACGTTTTTCAGCCAGCAAGCCATGACGAGCTTGTCGAACCTCCTTTTGCATCAATTCTTGTCGAATAGAGTTTGGTAAGCCTTGCAATGGTTTAGGTGCAGGCTGGTTGGTCTCAGCTATTGCACTATCCAATGCTTGAGTAACATCAGTAGGTGGCTTAGGCGCTGATTGACAGCCCGCTAATACGATTACTGCAGAACAACAAAACAATTGTATTTGGTGCTTTTTATTTTTCATTATTTTTTTCATTTTGAGTTCGCTATAACACCGGAAAATAAAGACAATTCCATTCTACTTTGTGATGACTGCAGCACCACCCCTTTTGAACTAACTGCGATTAATTCAAAACCTTTATATACATCGCCAACATTTAATACTTGGCCATTAATCACTGCTTTTTTCGACTGTCCGTTTTGGATGATTGACTGTAGCACTAGCGCAGATTTTTTCTCGCTATGACTTGAAGATGCTACTGCGCCAAAAGGTCGAGTCGGATCAGTTTGTTGACCACTTGCCGCAAGCGGCATAAGCAGTATGAATAAAACTATTGAAATTTTATACACCAATAAACTCCTGTGCAGTACTTAAACTGTATATTTCAACTTCAAGTTCACTAACCGGATATTCTTTTAATTGGTAATTAAATTCTTGCCAAAAAAACTTCCAAGACAAACCTTCTAATTGAGCTAAGTACTTTCTCAATTGGAAGTACTTTCCCTGTAATTTAATCTTGATACCATGACGATATAAGCGTAATTGGCTCGATTCAGTTTGCTCGCTCTTTACTAATGTTGATTTTTCGCTTGAAGCTTCATCATTTACTTTACTTTTTGTTACTGGTTGAGCGGGAAGTACCTCAAAAGACAGTAATTTAACGCCGCTTTGTAATTTAAGTAACTTGATCAGTGCATAGCGCATTTGAATTGGGTCGATAAGATCTGAGGTTAGTTTTAGCAACTGTTGATCAATTTCACCTAACTTTGTTTGGTATTGCGTTAACTCTCTTTTCAGTGCGATATTAGGATCTTCACTTAACGCCTGCTCTAACACTGCAATCGAATTAATATTATTTCGATTATTTTGCTGTGTCTGTGTTATCTCTTTATTAAGTTGGCTCACCCGCTGAAAAGGAGTATCTAAAAACAAACTATACAAAATGAAAATAATGCCGACTAAACCTGTCGCAATAATTAAGTATTGCTCACGGTTAGTAATATTATTAAATTTTTCACTATAAACCTGCCATTGCGCCATAGTGTTATTCCCCTTTAGCTTCGGCAGAGCTAACTGTAAATTCAGTTACCTGTTGTTCATTTTCTGACAAACTGAAATTAACAAAACGTTTACCCGATAAGAATGTTGATGACTCAAAACCTGATAGCCAATTAGGCACAGCGTCCGGTGTTCGTGCTAAACCAGAAAAAGTCATATTGCCATGGCCAATATTAACGTGTTGCAAGCTAATATTTTTATCGTGTAATTCAGCTAATTCTGCCATTGCGGTAGAAAAACCCGCACTATATGTTTGCGTAGGATCCGTTAATTGTTGATGTAAATGTTTTTTATTTTCAATCACTAATTTAATAGTTTCCAGCTGAGTTAATAATTGTGCATTTTTGCGATTGTTAGCCACCTTAAGTTCAAGGTTTTGTAACTGCATTTGTTGTTTAGTATTAACTGAGTTCAGTGCTTGGAATTCGGCATTTAAGCTACTCACCTTTAACTGAACAAAAAATATCAGTAATAACATCAACGCTAATACCACTAGCCACAAACTTACAACACGCTTAAGAGTCCATAAAACTTTTTCCGGCAATAAGTCAGCTTGCAATAAATTAATCGAATGTTTGGCCATGATTATCCTGGCTCCATAAAATTTAACTGGGTTGCTGCTATCGCCACGGCTTGCTTACGCTCATTATCAAAAGAGTCAGGCATATTGAATAATTTAACTTCTACATTGGTATTTTCAGCTAATTTACGCGCTAGAAATGCTTCATTTGCAATTGGAACTAACACTTCAATAGTTTTAATTGGTGCTTGCTTGAGTTGGCGTTCAAAGTAATCGGTTGAGCGTTGAATTTCTAAGCTTAATGAGTCAATAACCCCCATCATCAATTCATCTTCTGATTTTTTTGAAATTTGGACAAAGCCACGTAAACGTCGACTAAAAAATAGCTGACCATTTTTAATAATTAATAAATTAATTTCTTCGTTTGGCTGCTGACAAACGAGTAGTACAGCATCTTGCTGAATAGGCAGCAAGCTAGCAAAAGCAAATTCTTCTGTGGTAATACTTTCAACGGATAAGTCATCGGTACTTAATGTCGTCACTAATTCAGCTAAATCATTCTTTGCAGCACATACAACATTAACTTTTTCCATGCCACCCGCTAAAGTTGGACCATCAAAATAGTCTACGACCATATTATCTGGTGCTATATTAACGAGATCTTTAATTTGCCACTTTAACGCTGCATTAATTTCAGTGTCAGGAACTTTCGGCCTTTCAACTTGCACAATTTGTGAATGTGCATTTGATAACACTATATTACATCGCCCTTTTAATGCCTGCTCAGAGACTAATTCTTTCAGTGTGTTTACAAGCGGCAGAGCCTTTACTTCAACAGAATCACACTTATTTTCAGTTTCTTTTTTAGCAAAAAACGCTATCGAGTGCTGTCGTAAAGCAATACCAATGAAATCAGAAGATTTTGGCTTAGAGAAAATACCTTTGATACGTGTAATAATTGACATTAAGCGATATTATTATTTTATTTACGTCATAGATAAAACTATTATCGCTAATTCTAATGTTGACGCAAGTCTTTTAATTACTTCATTTTATTTAGCTTATTTCCGAGATACTTTTTTATGTCCGCGCTATCAAAATTACAACCGCTGAATCATCCCTTATTTGTAAAGCACAATATTTCTGTAGCCATCAAGCGAGACGATAAGATAGACAATATTATTTCAGGTAATAAATGGCGCAAATTAAAATACAATTTACGCCATGCTAAATCGGTAGCAGCAAAAGGTGTAATAACCTTTGGCGGCTGCTTTTCTAACCATATTCATGCAACAGCATTTGCTTGTAAGCAACAACAACTACCAGTTATTGGTATTATTCGCGGTGAAGAAAGTAATCAAACTAACTATACCTTAGCCTGTGCCAAACACTGGGGCATGCAGCTTAACTTTGTTGACCGAAAAACTTATCGATTACGCGAAGATAAAAATTACTTAGTGCAATTGCAGCAGCAGTATCCCGACCACGTCATAGTTCCAGAAGGTGGTAGTAATGCCCTTGCATTAACCGGTGTTGCAGAAGTTATTGATGAACTGAATCAACAAACTGAATTTGATACTTTAATCACCCCTGTTGGAAGTGGCGGTACATTAGCGGGACTTATACTTGGAGATAAAGCACAACACTCGCTAATTGGCATTGCTGTGCTAAAACAACAGGACTATCTTGAAAATCAGGTAGAAAATCTACTACCAGATAAGGCCAAAAAATTTAACAATTGGTCTATCATGAATCAATATCATTGCGGTGGTTACGCTAAATTTAGCCCACAAGACGCAGAAAAAGTTCGGGAGTTTAGTCAAATAACAGGGGTTGATTTTGAACCTGTGTATTCAGGAAAAATGATCCTAGCATTATTAGATCTTATTGAGTCGGGCTATTTCCCGGCTCAACACCGTATCGTGTTATTACACACCGGTGGTTTACAAGGACTCGCTGGCATGTTTGAACGAGGTATTCTTAAGGAAGATGAATGGCCTTCGCTACCAGTGCCGACAGCTCAGTAAACAAATAGCCTTTTCCGAACTTTAATCACTAAAATTCAAGACATAAAAAAACCTGAACTCTATAAAGAATTCAGGTTTTTCAATATACGTTTGCTAGTAGCGATTAAGCTTCAGCAATAACAACAACTTTAATTGTTGCATCTACATCGTTGTGCACGTGAATTACGATATCGAATTCACCTGTTTCACGGATGCTACCTAAAGGTAAACGTACTTCAGCTTTAACAACTGCAACGCCAGCTTCAGAGATTGCATCAGCAATATCACGAGTGCCGATAGAACCGAATAATTTACCTTCGTCACCAGCTTTAGAAGCGATAGTAACTTCAGCTAATTCAGTTAACTTAGCAGCACGAGCTTCTGCAGCAGTTAATTGCTCAGCAAGTTTCTTCTCTAAGTCTGCACGACGAGCTTCAAAGTGCTCAACGTTAGCTTTAGAGGCAAAAACAGCTTTACCTTGTGGTAATAAAAAGTTACGAGCGTAACCAGATTTAACTGTTACCTTGTCACCAAGGCCGCCTAATTTGGCGATTTTATCAAGAAGGATTACTTCCATTTTCAAAACCCCTTATTAGGTTACTTATGTAAATCAGTATATGGTAATAATGCTAAGTAACGAGCACGCTTGATCGCACGACCAAGTTGACGTTGATATTTAGCACTTGTACCAGTAATACGGCTAGGAACAATTTTACCACTTTCAGTGATATAGTTTTTTAGTACAGCTGTATCTTTATAATCGATTGCAGCAGCACCTTCCGCTGAAAAGCGGCAGAACTTACGACGTCTAAAAAAACGAGACATGGATTTCTCCTAAATTGGCTTCCTTTATATTAACTGACAATTGTCGATTAAATAAAATGGCCTAAATTAAATCATTTCAATTTGTTGGGCATGTAATGCCAAAAGCGGATTTCCGTTTCTGGATTCATGACGGTTAATAAAACCAGTCACTCTAATATTACAGCCTTCAATTAAATCACGAGTTAAGTGTTGTGACACATTACCTGTCGCTACAACCTGTATTCGAACAAACGCTTGTCTGTTCAACCCTGCTTCATTTTGAATAGACTTATGGTCCATTGAAAACTGACAGTGTTTAATACCGGCTGGGCTAGTTGACGTTCTAGGTGGCTTTACCACATGTCCGGTCAATACCAAGCAATTCTCTTGACTACTTGTCATAGAAAGAGAGTCGGTCACTGGTTACTTATTCTTCGCTCGCAGCTTCTTCTGCAGCTGGTGCTTCAGCAACTGGTGCTTCTGCAACTGGCGCTTCAGTAACATCTTTCTTCACTTCGCGACGCTCTTCACGACGGTCTTCTTTAGCAACAGCCATAGCTGAAGCTTCAGTTACCGCGCCTTTAGTGCGCATGATCATGTTACGAATAACAACATCGTTATAACGGAAAGAAGTTTCTAGTTCATCAATAACTGCTTGTGGCGCTTCAATGTTAATTAAAACATAGTGTGCTTTGTGCAATTTATTGATTGGGTATGCTAATTGGCGACGACCCCAGTCTTCAAGACGGTGGATTTTGCCTTCAGCATTAGTGACGATGTCACTGTAACGCTGAATCATAGCTGGTACTTGTTCACTCTGGTCAGGGTGAACCATAAATACGATTTCGTAATGACGCATTACGAGCTCCTTACGGTTGTAGCCTCATCATCTGGCTCAGCCAACACCAGTTGAGGCAAGGAACAAAAGTTCAGGCTGAATTAAGGTCGCGTATTGTAGATAAATCAAGCGTCGATAGCAAGAGATTAATCATTTGCTCTCGCTAGACACTAGAATATGGTGGCTGGAAGTGATTAAATTATTGTAATCTTGTGTTTTTATTGTCGAACAAAGAAAAGTAAATGTTGTTAAGTCCCTGATGCTGATCAGGCGTAAACTTTACTTTTAAGCCGCCAAAGTCACTTTCAAATTTTGACATTTCTTTTATTAAGCAAGCACGTGTCAAAGAGTCTTGGCATAGCTTTGCCACTTCAACAAAAAGCTTAGCATTTAAGTAACCTTCAAAAACAACCTGTTCTGCAGCAATACTTTTATATGGCTTAATATCTTGTCGAAATTCTTGGCAAACTGCCAACATGCATTCTCTCGGGTCTGGAACAATTTCTGTGACTAAAATTCTTGCTGGAACTTTTACATTAGCAAATAAATCATGACTCGAAACAAAAGAAACGGTGCTATAAAATGGGTTAAAGTCTTGTTGATAAGCTTGATTTATTAGCGCTATGAATGGCGAGTATGTACCAACAAATGCTATAGCATCTACATCATGCTCAATCATAATAGCTAACGCGAGTTCAATATCCTTGGTGTTGCGACGAAAACGCGTTGTTACTACGGGCTTCAAGTTATGTTTAGACATTGCTTGCAAATAGCCAGCTTCAACCTCAGCGCCAAACTTATCGGCTTGCACCAGCAACGCAATATTTTTAGCTTTTATTTGCGTTATGAGATATTCAACTTGCGCCGCGGCTTCTTGATGGTAACTGGCACGAAGATTAAAAGTAGTAGACGTGACGGGTGTACGTAAAAACTTAGCGCCAGTAAACGGCATTAAAAATGGTATTTTATGCTCTGTAACTATGGGGTGTACTGCATAACTATTCGGTGTACCAACATAGTTGAATAACGCTAAAAAATCAGTTGTATCTATAACTTTATAAGTATTTTCTACCGTCTGAAAAGGTACATAGCCATCATCTAAAGTACGTAGTTTTACCTGCCGCTCAGCAATACCGCCCAGAGTATTAATTTTGTTAAAATAAACATCAGCACCTTGAGTTAGCTTAATTCCTAACGCTGATGCAGGGCCAGTCAGAGCATTTGAACTGATTAAAATGATAGGGTTTTCTTCGGCTTTGACAGACGCCAAAACACCAATTGATAAAACTACCCAAGCCAATGATTTATTCATCGACATAAAACTCACCTCATTAAAAACACACATTGCTCAATGCCATTTACTTAAAAATATCGCCTTACATTACGACGTAACTAGTTCTAGTTACGACATTTTCATCAAAATTTCACAATAATTCATAACGATTGATATAATTATAAAGTCAATATAAATCATAGCAGCATCACGCCAAAAACAGCAAAGCAATACTTGTTTCTAAACTGTAAATCAGCACTTAAAAAACACCATAATCATTTAATAACAAGCAAAATTAAAAACAAGTGTAAATTTGCTCTGTGGAAATACAGTTGCTTATTACTCTGCGATACTTTAGTACTAATGCATCAAATCATCCCCAAAGAATGTTGCTAGCATTCAAGGCTTTATTTCTGTAATTAAATATTTTTTCAGGAATATAAACTTTGTATAAAAATGTGACATTTGTCGTATTTTTATTGATTTTATAGATCAGACGTTCTAGCTTAATAACAAGGAAGAATATAAATATAATTACGCAGGAGATACCCATGCCGTCAAGGACGCTTTCATTAAGGAATAAGCTTTTGGTTTTGCTTTCGGCTGTAATATTTGGCTTATTATTACTACTTTTTACCACCAACTACTTTTCTTACCAAATTAAGCAACTCCAGCAAGCAAAATCAACAATTCAACAAATAGGCATTACTGCGTTACAACTAAGAAGAAATGAAAAAGACTTTGTCATACGAAAACTGCCCAAATATTTTGACAAACATACCGCTAACTTTGCACAGCTTAACCTAGAGCTAAATTCACTTTCAGTATTGAACGATAGTATCGGCGGTAATATTCCAGTTGAACAATTAACAGCAAATTTTTCCCTGTACAGAACTCACTTTATTGAATTAGTACAAGCAATGGAGCTAAAAGGACTAGATAAAAACCTTGGTCGTTACGGTGAGTTACGAAGTGCCACTCATAAACTAGAAGAAATTTATAAATCGATCAATGAGCCCGCCAGACAAGTCACATTACTTACGATTAGACGACATGAAAAAGATTATATGTTGCGTGGTGATACTAAATATCTCACGAAGCTCACTAATGCTGTTGCTGAATTAAAACTCGACTCTCAACATATAGCCAATACTAGCCAGCTAATCGATGATTACGAAAGTGCCATGACGGCCTACAGTGAGATAGAACGTATGATTGGCTTAACGCAAGACACAGGCATTCGCGGTAATATGCGATCGGCTACCCATGAAGCAGAAACCTTACTTGCCAAAACTATTCAGGAAACCAACTTATTTGTAGAACAGCACGAGAAGCAATCATTTTGGACATCACTGATACTGTTTTTTATCATATCCTCAGCACTATCAGTGTTTATCATCAAGCTAATAAAAGTCATTATATCGCCTATTAAAAGTGCGATAGCCAATATAGAAAACATTATTGCTGAAAGAGACTTTTCTCAGCAAGTGGTAAAAGAAACTGATGATGAGTTTGGTAAAGTTATTGATGCGATTAATAACTTCATAACCTTTACCCATAAAATAAACTCTGCTGTTGAAGACTTGAGAAATGTCAGCGTCGCTGTCGAGCAAAATGCCAAATCAACTCAAGCAAGCCTGAACCAACAAGCAATAAAAAGTGAGCAAGTTTCAACCGCTACTGTGCAGCTTGACTCATCTGCAACTGAAATAGTGACAAGCACTGAAAATACCGCAATAACCGCTGATATGATTGCACAACAAGCCGAAAAGGGCCAAAACCAACTCAATGAGTTAAATTCGTTTTTACATAAAAATGCCAATGAACTGATCGAATCAACAAATGACATTGGTCAACTTGAGCAAAAATGCCAATCAATTAACGGTTTTATTGATGAAATAAAGGGTATTGCTGAGCAAACTAATTTATTGGCATTAAATGCGGCAATAGAAGCAGCACGAGCCGGTGAGCAAGGAAGAGGCTTTTCGGTAGTTGCCGATGAAGTACGTACTCTTGCCAATAGAACCCAAACATCAACGGAGCAAATTACGCTGATAATTACCGAACTACAGTCAATGACTATCAGTGCTGTTGCGAAAGTAAATCATTGCCGAGACGGCAGCATCCAAAACGTTCAACAAGTAGAAGAGTCAACACAAACTCTTGGAGAGATTATTACTGAAATTAATTCGATTCAGGAAATGACGACAAATATCGCTAATGCGATTAAAGAGCAAAGTAGCGCAATTCATGAAATAGCGGAGAATATTACCGAAATGAAAGATGATAACGATAATATGCTTTGCCAATCACAGCAAAGCTTGCAAACTTGTTCACTTGCTAATGAAAAAACGCTGAGCTTATTAACCTATAAACTCAACGCTAACTAAGCTGAGTGAAGTTAAATTTCACAGAGTACATAATTAACAGCTATGAGTCAGGCTGTTAATTATGTACTGGATAGTGTTTTTAATTGAAACAGAGAAGGTTAGTTTGCTAAACGCTGGCGAACTATTTCAAATAAACAAATACCTGTTGCCACAGATACGTTTAAACTAGATACAGTGCCTGCCATTGGTAACTTAACCAATTGATCACAGTTTTCACGTGTTAAACGACGCATACCTTTACCCTCGGCCCCCATCACTAACGCCATCGGGCCTGACAATTTCTCGTCATATAAGCAATTGTCGGTTTCACCAGCGGTACCAATAATCCACACGCCCATTTGCTGTAAGGCTTTCATGGTTCTTGATAAATTGGTTACTTGCACTAACGGTACGCTTTCAGCGGCACCTACGGCAACTTTACGCACCGTTGCGGTAACTCTAGCGGCATTATCTTTGGGCACAATGATTGCCTGCACACCTGCTGCATCAGCATTACGCAGACAGGCGCCTAAATTGTGAGGGTCAGTTACACCATCTAAAATTAACAAAAATGGTGCTTGCTGTTTGCGTTCTGCTGCAGCAAGAATATCGTCCAAATCAGCTTCTGTGAAGGTTTTGCCTGGCTTTACACGGGCAACTACACCTTGATGTTGCTCGCCTTCACTTTTATCATCAAGCACTTTGCGATTTGCCATTTGTGCTGGAATACCATATTTTTTTGCTAAATTGATAATCGGCATTAAACGGTCATCTTCACGACCTTTCAGTAACCATAATTCAATAAATCTTTCTGGAGCACTTTTAATTAATGCTTGTACAGCATGAATACCAAATGCCAATTCTTCTTGCTTCGCCATAAATTTGTTCGCTATTGTTTTTCAATGTATCGCAACCGACTACAGTATATTGCTTTATCGAGTTACTTATTAAGTTATGTCTATCTATGCTTTATTGGGCTTTTGCTTTTCTAGCATTTTTGCCTGGACGTTTCTTCCGGGCTTTTCGTTTACTGGCTTTTGCAGTCGTTGACTTGTCGGTTTTTTTCTTCGCTTTAGCATCTGACTTGCCAGTTTTTTTGCTTGGCTTAGTTTTTTCATCAAAGTTTGCTTTTGTATCTTTGGCTTTGCCATTAGCGCGTTTACCACGTTTGTGCTTATCACTACTTTTGCCTTTAGGTAGAGGCTTAGCTCGTTTAAGCACAGCATTATCGCCCGCCAATGCTAAATCTATTTTCTTTTCGTCTAAGTTTACAGCTGCAACTTGTACCTCTACCGTGTCACCAATGTGATATTTAGCGCCAGTATTTTCTCCGGTCAAAGACATACGCACATCATCAAAGTGATAGTAGTCATGACCTAATGAAGTAATGTGCACTAAACCTTCGATATGTAAGTCAGCTAAACGTACAAAGATACCAAAATTAGTCACCGTCGAAACAACGCCAGTAAAGATTGCTCCAACATGATCCTGCATATATTCACATTTTAACCAATCAGACACATCTCGAGTGGCATCATCAGCGCGTCGTTCAGTCATCGAGCAATGTTCGCCAAGTTCAATTACCGCTTCAGGAGAATAATTATGACCACCTGCATTGGCTTCTTGTTGTGCTTGTTCATCTAAAATCGCTTTTATTACGCGGTGAACAACTAAATCAGGATAACGACGAATAGGTGATGTAAAATGACTATACGATGGCAAAGCCAAGCCGAAATGACCAATATTTTCGCTTTGATATACCGCTTGGCGCATTGAACGCAATAGCATGGTTTGGATCAGTTCTTGATCAGCACGATCGGCAATTTTCTCTAGAATATGGCAATAATCAGATGGCTCTGGTTGTGCTTTTCGCTCTCCCATCGACGACATATCAAGCCCAAGTTCACTGATATAGCTCATAAAGTTATTGTATTTGTCTTCGCTCGGTTTATCGTGAACGCGGAATAAACCTGGCTTATTGTGCTTTTCAATAAATTTGGCCGTCGCAACATTGGCAAGGATCATACATTCTTCGATGATCTTGTGCGCATCGTTACGTACTAACGGTATAATTGAATCTATTTTTCTATCCTGATTGAAAAGAAATAATGACTCTGTGGTTTCAAAAGCAATAGCGCCACGTTCAGCTCTTGCCTTGGTTAATGTTTGATACATTTGATTTAGATTTTCTAAATCAGCCACTAAAGGTTGGTATTCAGCTCTTAAAGCCTCACGAGACTCTTCATCAGTTTGCTGCGGATTAACCCCTAAAATAGTGGCTACTTTACTATAAGTAAAACGCGCTTTAGAACGCATTACTGCTGGATAAAATTTTGAACCAGAAAGATTACCTGCTGCACTGATGGTCATTTCACAAACCATACATAATCGGTCAACATCAGGATTTAGTGAACATAGTCCGTTAGACAGCTTTTCCGGTAGCATTGGAATAACTTGGCTTGGAAAATATACTGAGTTACCACGAGAAATGGCTTCTTCATCAAGTGCTGTTTTCGAACGCACATAATAACTAACATCGGCAATGGCTACCCATAAACGCCAACCTCCACTAGGTTTAGGTTCACAGTAAACCGCATCATCAAAATCGCGGGCATCTTCACCGTCAATCGTCACTAGTGGTAAATCACGTAAATCAACTCTTGGCGCTTTTGCTGACTCTTCAACTTCATCAGCAATAGCTGAAACTTCTTCTAAAACATCGGCAGAAAACTGATGTGGCAAATCATGCTCGCGTAAAGCAATTTCAATTTCCATACCCGGTGCCATATGCTCACCTAGCACTTCAATTACTTTACCAACGGCATTTGAACGTTTGGTAGGCCTTTGAATGATTTCAACCATCACCACTTGGCCATGGCGAGCGCCAAACTTTTTATCTGGTTTAATTAAAATTTCTTGCTTGATGCGCGCGTCGTCTGGTACAACACAAGCGATATGGTGATCAACATAATAACGACCAACAACTCCTGCTTTGCGAGGTTCAACCACATCAAGAATTTTGACTTCTTTGCGGCCTTTGCGATCAGTACGATCAAGCAATATCGCTTCGACAATATCACCATGAATAACGCGCTGCATTTCATGTGAAGAAATAAATAAATCTTTACCGCCGTTATCTGGCGCGAAAAAGCCAAAACCATCACGATGACCGATCACTTTACCCGTTAATACATTACTGCGTGAGGCGATAGCATATTGCTTAAATTTATTAAAAACGATTTGGCCACTATTTTCCATGGCACGTAAACGACGCTTCAAACCAACAAGCATATCTTCATCATGATATTTAAGCTGATTAACCAGTGCTTTAAATGTTGGTGGGATATTCGATTTTTCGATCATCGATAATAGTAGCTCGCGGCTAGCTACTGGCTTTTCATATTTGTCAGCTTCTCGCTGTTGGTGCGGGTCGTTTTCAGTCACATTTATTCAATAGTGGTTTTTTGTTAAGTATATCGTAGATTATCTATATACCCAAACAACATGACGATGCTTAATTTAGCGTTTAACGCTTTACTGAACGAACCCCAAATAGGCTTTTTGTGAAAAATAATTATCAACCCAGCGTTTAGGCGGTTAATATTTTCCTTTTTGGGCGGCATTAACCACCCGTTCAGGCATTTTTTCCGCCAGTTTTGCTAAGTGCATGGCAATATTTTTGTGTACCTTTTTATCATCTGTCACTGACTGGTGCAACTGAACATACAGTTGAGGGAAATCCAAAGGACTACCATGGCCCGCTAAATAAATATCAGCTAACCTGAGCTGTGCTTTTAAGTTTTTCAATGAGGCAGATTCTTTTAGAAACATCATTGCTTGGTTTACATCAACTTGCACAAACTTACCAATATGATAATAACGCCCCATTTGTTCTAACGCTTCAGACAAGCCTTGGTTTGCCGACGCCTGCATAAAATGTAGGCCAAGTGGCACGTCTTTTTTAACGCAAACGCCATACGCCAGCATATCGCCCCACAAAAATTGGTAAGAAGGCATTTGTGATTTAACCGCACGTGCTTCAATGTCTTGTACCAATTGACAATCATCAATAACCACCTGGCTTAAGTGTTTATTTTCTTTAATCAAATCAAGTAAAACATTGTCACTATAAATTTGCACAGCAGTAAGCTCGGCAGCTGATACACTGAAAAAATTAGCGCCGGCTAATAACGTAGCCATGAGTAGACGTTTCATATTGCCTCTTTGCAAAAAATGTTATTCAACTTAAGTAACCTCTATATCGACATTGCTCGTTAAAAACTTAATAGCATTGTCGTATTATTTATTGACGCGACATTAAGACATAAATTTATCTTCAAACCATCAAGCAAATATAATACCAAAGTATGTTAACCGCTTCAGCTAAACACTTACATTAAGCTACGCTTGCACTATCAGCTAGAAAATATCACAATGAACAAAAAATGAGCAGATAGAGTGTAACAAGTGTCGAATATTCACCAGTTAATTGAAAACTCAAAAGTTAACGAAAGTATCGCTCGTAAACTATTTGAAATTGAGACAGAAGTGCTTGCTTGTCAATCGAGTGAAGAACTTTTACAAAGGTTGCTTGGCTTAATTCAAACAAAGTTTCAGTTATCTGGCATTTCATTACTACTTGCAGAGCCAACACCGCTAAGTTACTTAATTAACGGTAATTTACATTCTAACTGGCATCAACAACATACCAAAAAAATATCAGCTGAAAAACTCGCTTTATTGCATGCCAACAAGAAACCTTTTTTGACTAATGAATTACAACAACTTGGTAGTATTGTGCCAAAGAGTTTACTTAAAGGCGCAAAGTCAGTTGCATTAACCCCATTATCATTAGAGGGTAAGTTATTTGGAAGCTTGTTGTTTACTGATAAAGCTCCTGCTCGCTTTCACAATAAGTTAGGTACATTCCATTTAGAACAGTTGGCGGTAAAGGTTAGCCTTTGCCTATCAAATGTATTAATCCGAGAACAACTTGAATATATGGCGCATTACGACCGTTTAACAGGTGTTGCTAACCGACGTTTAATGGAGGTTTGTATTAGTGAGGAGCTTATCCGCCAACGTCGTTACGGTGTTCCCTTTTCTGTATTATTTATTGATTGTAATAAATTCAAAGCGGTTAATGACACATACGGCCATGATTGCGGCGATAAAGTATTAGCGTATGTTGCAAGCCAATTACAAGAATTAGTGCGAGAGAATGATAAGTGCTTTCGCTATGCAGGTGATGAATTTGTTGTGGTATTAGCCAGTCAAACCTTACCGGAAGCAGAACAAGCAAGTGAACGCTTATGCAACTTTTTTATTAATAACCCAATGCCTTATGAAAATAAGCACCTACCAATAACAATAAGTTGTGGCGCTGCGGCTAGTGATGGCGAACAAAACATGGATGAAATACTAAAAACCGCAGATCAACGGTTATACGCTAATAAGAAATCACAAAACGGTATGGTGTTTCAGTTGTAAACTGTAGCTTTAGTGACAACGTACATTATATTTCATTTACCGAAAGTAGTTAAAATCACTAAGCTAAATATGAATAATGTTAGTCAGCTTTTATTGATGAAAGGATAATTTCAGCGATAAGTTTTCTGTCGACTGTTGTTAGCTATTTTCACAGCTAACAACACACTCAACCTTTAACTATTTTCTAAAATCTACCGCCGCTTGCGCAGCAAAGTATGCGTACATAGTATAAATTGCCGTATTAAATTTTAACGCTTCTGGCTCAACTTTATCTAAAGTATCATTTTCTGTGTGATGGTAATCAAAGTAATTTGAGCCATCAGGTGAAAAGTTAATACTTGGCATACCCAAGTTACTTAACGCACTCATATCAGATTGCCCTTTGGCATTATTATCAGGTGAAAGCGCTACGCCTAAAGGCGCTAAATATTGTGCTAATTCACGAACTGCATTTAATGACTGTGCCCCAACACCTGGTGTCATTTTGTAAATACGACCAATACCAAAATCCCACTCAGCACCAATCGCATGATTCACCATATCGTTCTTGTGCACTTTTACATATTCTTTTGCACCTAATAAGCCCACTTCTTCCGCCGCAAATAAAATCACGCGAATAGTACGTTTAGGACGTTTAGGTAGTTGCCCAATATGATGCGCCGCTGCAACAACCATACCTATGCCTAAACCATCATCTAGTGCACCAGTGCCGACATCCCAACTATCAAGATGTGCACCTAAAGCAACAATTTCACTCGGTAATTCACTACCAGTAAATTCACCTATCACATTAGCCGTTTTTGCAATAACTTCAGCATCAGTTTTAGCGGTCATTTTAAGGAACAAGCTTACAGGTTTACCGCGCTTCAATTGGTTCACTAGCAAGTCAGCATCTGGGTTTGATAATGTTGCCGCTGGAATTTTTTTCACGCCATCTTTATAACGCATAACACCAGTATGTGCTGTGCGATTGTTATCGGTTCCTACAGAGCGCATAACCAAAGCAGAAGCGCCCTTTTGAGCAGCTACAACAGCACCAGTAACGCGTGTACCAACAGCTGGCCCATAGCCTTTGCCGTCAATATGACGCTCCATTTGATAAGAAACAAAAGCAATTTTACCGTTAAGGCTATTGTCAGGTGCTGCCTTTAAATCAGCAAAGGTTTCAAAGTGAGCAACATTTGCTGTTAAGCCTTTTTCAGCAGTGCCAACGCTGCCACCTAGTGCTAACACCACGACATCATGAGGGTATGGTGCAATAATTTTTGCTTTAGCATCACCACGTAGCCAGTAACTACCGGTAACTTCTTCTGTCCACACTTTATCAAAACCAAGGGCCTTCATTTTATCTACTGCCCAAACAATTGATTTTTTGTCCCCTTCAGAGCCCATCAAACGATGACCTACTTCTGTGGTTAATGACTCAATGAGTTGATAAGACAAGTCTGACTGTAATGCCGTTGTTTTTAGCTCATTTAATTGCGCTTGCTGCTCAGCATTTAATTGTTGTGCTGACACAAAAAAACTACCAACACTCATACATACTGCTAAGCAGGTGCTTGCAATAATTTTTGTTTTTGGGCTCATGTTTTCCCTTAAGATTATTGTTTAACTGTTTACATTCCAATTACGTCTAAGTATCTATAAAAGCGCAATAACTTGCAATCAGTTCCCGTAATTGTGAAAAGACTATTTGGACAATACATTCAGTAATCGTAAAGAAAGAATGCCTTAATCAAGTAGATACAAAAAAGCCCGTGCGTTTCAGCTACGGGCTTTTTGATATAACAATAGTTGATTCTTTTTAACTGAAATTCATTAATCTGTTACGCAGCAGAATCAACAGCTTTTAAATCAATAGAATCAGCTTGCTTGATGGTGTGCTTTTTAGCTTTGCGCAAATCACGTAAAGCTAATAACGATGGCGTTAAAATCAACGTTAGTACGGTCGCAAACGCTAAACCTCCGGCAATGGCTGTTGCTAGTTGATTCCACCATTGTGTTGATGGCGCATCAAAAACAGCCGTACGATTAAAGAAATCTAAATTAACCTGCAACACCATAGGTAACAAGCCTAAAATTGTCGTCACTGTCGTTAACATCACTGGTCTTAAACGTTGCGCACCAGTTCTTAAAATGGCATCAACCACGGCATAACCTTCTCGGCGTAAAACGTTATAGGTATCAATCAGCACAATATTGTTATTTACCACAATACCGGCCAGAGAAATAACACCGATTCCCCCCATAACAATACCAAATGGTTTTTGTACTAAAAACAAGGCTAAGAATACGCCGACCGTTGAAAAGATAACGGCACTAAGGATTAAAAATGCTTGATAGAAGCTATTAAATTGGGTGACAAGAATAATCGCCATAACAAACAACGCAATACCAAAAGCCTTCACTAAAAAGTCTTCTGATTCTTGCTGGTCTTCATTTTGACCTTTAATGGCGATTTCAACTGATGGATCAATTCCTAGCTCAGGAAACTGGGCTTGTAACAAAGGTAGCTCTTTAACTAACTGTGCGCCAGGTACTAAGTTTGCCTTGATACTAACAACACGCTTACCATCCATGCGACGAATACTATCGATTTTCGGTGCGGCACTGCGCTCAACAAAACTGCTGACTGGCACTAAGCCAGCTGAGGTTTTTAAGCGCAAAGTATCCAAACGCGAAATATTACGTTTATCCTCAGGAAAGCGCACACGAATATCTAGCTCGTCATCAACATCATCTGGACGATATTCACCAAGTTTTAAGCCGTTAGTTACCATTTGCACCGTTGAGCCAACAAGTGCAGCATCAGCGCCGTAGGTAGCCGCCAAACTGCGATCTATTTTCAACTGCCATTCAATACCTGGTTTAGCACCCGAGTCTTCAATATCAGTAAATTGGCTATGATTATGCAGTGCATTACTAATGATACGTGCAGATTCATTAAGCTTTTCTGGGAAGCGAGAGCTCAACTCAATGACTAAATCTTTACCGTTTTGCGGTCCATCTTCATTTTTTCTCACTTCAATTTCAACGCCAGCTAAGTCATCGGTACGCGTTCTTATTTCAGCAACAACTTCATCTGCAGAGCGTCTAAATTGCCAGTTAGTAAAGTTAACTTGGAAGGTACCAATTTGGTCGTTACCACCGGTTCGGGTATAAAGCGTTTTGATTTCAGGTAAATCTAAAATTCGGTCTTCAATGGCGACCATGATTTCATCTTTTTCTTTAATCGATAAATCACCATGCGAACGCACCACCATTGTTGCGCTTGAAGGTTCGATCTCTGGAAAGAATATTGCGCCTAATCCTGAAGAGCCATACAAAAATATAACAAATACTGACATTGCTAATGTGCCGCCAAGTATTTTCCAAGGGTGGTTAATGGCACTTTTTAATACTCTGACATATTTGCCAGTAAATCCCGTCAACTGAGTTAAATCACCTTTTTCAGCCTGCTCAATTTGCGCTTGTTCTTTAACGCTTATTTTTCGCGACTTACCAATAACGCTACCAATAGTAGGTACAAATACCAACGCCATTGCTAATGATGCAGTTAATACCGCAATTAAGGTAATTGGCAAATACTTCATAAATTCGCCCATAATGCCCGGCCAAAACATCAGTGGCGCAAATGCAGCCAATGTTGTTGCGGTTGAGGCAATAATAGGCCAAGCCATGCGTCTTGCAGCTAAACCATAAGCTTGACGCTTAGATTTACCCTCATTAAGTTCTCGGTCTGCAAATTCAGTAACAACAATCGCACCGTCAACCAGCATCCCAACAGCCATGATCAAACCAAATAGCACAACGATATTGACCGTTAAACCAGCAATGGCCAGTACTAAAATACCAGTTAAAAATGCGCCTGGAATAGCTAAACCAACTAACAATGCAGTGCGTGAACCTAAGGTAGCAATGATAACAATAACAACCAATAATACCGCTGAAAGCACGTTATTTTGCAGGTCATTTAGGGTGTCTTGAACATCCACAGATTGATCACCAACATAATCAACAAACACTTGATTAGGCCAGCGTTGACGTTCAACTTCAATTAACGCTTTTACTTTTGCTACTGTGTTAATAATATTTTCACCAGAACGTTTTTTAACTTCGATAGCAACCGAACGCTCACCATTTAAGCGTGCAAATGAACTTGGATCTTTATAAGCTCTTCGAACCGTTGAAACGTCTTGGAAGGTAATAACTTTATCGCCATCAACTTTAATCGGTAATTCTAATAAATCTTGTATGGTTTCAAATACTGATGGTACTTTGATCGCAAAGCGACCTTTACCGGTATCCATAGTTCCTGCAGGTACTAAACGGTTATTACGCTCAACCAAGTTGTAAATATCATTATGATCTAAGCCGTAACTCTCCATTAATAATGGATCAACAATGATTTCCACCATGTCTTCACGGTTACCGCCAATATCAACCTCTAAAACTTCCTGTAAGGCTTCAATTTTATCTTTGACATCACGAGCGATAGTGATTAAACCACGCTCGGTTACCGCACCCGATAAAATAACCGTAATAGCAGGATTTTGATTCGCCATGGTAACTTCATGTACTTCAGGCTCTTCTGATTCAGACGGCAACTTTGCTTTCGCTAATGTAACTTTATCACGCACATCCGCTAAAGCTTCTTTCGGGTCTAAACCAGCAATAAACTCAAGATTAATAGAGGCATGACCTTCACTTGCCGTTGCTGACATTTCTTTAATACCAGCAATAGATTTTAACTCTTTCTCCATCGGACGAATCAGCATACGCTCAGCATCTTCTGGCGAAATACCGTCATGAACGATAGATACGTAGATATTAGGAATGGTTATATCTGGGTTAGACTCTTTAGCGATATTGGCATAGGTAATTGCGCCAGAAATCAGTAAAAGTATAAATACCATTAACACCGAACGCGTTCGAGTTAATGCTGCATCAATTAATGTAAGCATAATTCCCCGCCTTATTCGCTTTTGCTAGCAAGTGCTGCATTAACATTCGATGCTTTAGAGAAAATAGCTTCTACTTTATCGCCTGCTCTAACAAAGCCTTGGCCTAGGGTAATAATATCGGTTTGCTGACCTAAGCCTGATAACCAAATACCATCTTTTTCACTTTTGATAATATTAATAGCAGTAAATTTCACGTGGCTATCTTCAACCGTTTTAACGCCAATGTTACCTTGTTCATCTAATGCTAATAATGCCGGAGAAACTTTAATAGCGGGCATTTCATCAAAGTTAATATTAACTTCACTGCTTAAGCCGGCCAGTAAGTCACTGTCGTTATTAGCAATAGCAATCTCAATTTTAAAAGTATTGGTGGCATCATCAGCAACACTGGCAATGTAACGCACCTGTCCAGCCAAGTTTTCATGATTGAGTAATCGAATTTTTGCCTTTTGGCCAACAATAAGCTGACCAATGTTGTTTTCGCTAACATGTGCTCGCACGATAAGTGGGTCTAAATCTGCAATCATGGCAATGTCGTCACCACTTTGTACGTAGTCACCTTGCTCAACATAACGCGTGTTTAATACACCATCAAAAGGCGCTCGAATTACTGTGTTAGCAATATCAATATTAAGTCGTTTAATTTGCGCTTTAACAGCTGCTAGATTTGCTGCTGCACTGCTCACCTGCACTTTCCCTTGGTAACCATCTGCACTTAACTTTAAGGCACCTTGGTGTTCTATTTCGCGTTGAGTTAATAAAGCTTCTGCTTGAGCTAACTGAGAGGTTAAGTCATTAATCTCTAGCTTTACAATAACTTGGCCTTTTTCAACTTTTGCACCACGTTTAGCCAGTACTTGTTCAATTTTCCCAGATATTTCTGCTTTAAGCGTAGTTACGCGATCAGGCTCTGTTCGACCATATAATGCCACCGTGTCACTAATAATTTTGGCATACATAGTTTCTACTTTAACTTTCGGCACAATAACGCTATGTTCGCTTTTTTCGTTTGGAATTTCTTGTGCTTGCATTAAGCCCGAGGCCATCCAAAGCACTAAGACTACTGTAATAATTATTGCAATAATGTATGGGCGTTCGGCGAACCATTGTCGACGTTGACTTGCGGTACTCATAATTCTTCCTAAATATTTAAAAAATGACATTTGGCTGGCCATATTACTAATAATGATACAGGGCAAAAGCTCAAGCGTCTTGTTTAGCTTTGCAACAAAACGTAAACGTCATAAAGCATTGCTACACTTCATTTATTATTGCACTTTGGTAACTAAATTAGACAACTCTTCAGTTTCTATCGACATTACTTCTCGCCACCAGAGTTTTGTTGCTATTGGCTGAGCAAGGCTAACCGCCTCACCAAAAATAGGTGTTAGTAGTGAAACTCCGTGTTGCTTTGCTAAAGCAGCGATACGCTCAAATGGTTCAAACCAATCATGCAGCGCTAAATCAAAGGTGCCGTTGTGCACAGGAATCATAAATTCGCCCTTAACATCCAGATGTGCTTGCAAACTTTCTTCTGGTGTCATGTGTATTTCACGCCATAGTGAATTATATGCACCAGTTTCTATCATGGTAAAATTAAATGGACCATAACGTTCACCTATTTCTTTAAAGCCAGCAAAATAACCACCATCACCACTATAGAAAAGTTTAGTTTCTTTATGTTCAATAACCCAACTAGCCCACAACGTTTCATCTTTATCAAACAATCCTCGACCGGAAAAGTGTTGTGCCGGCGTTGCAGTGATAGTTAGCTCTGAGAATTGTTTGTTTTGCCACCAATCTAGTTCAGTGATTTTATCATCTGCGATACCCCAACTTCGTAAGTAGTTGCCTACTTTCAATGGTGTAACAAACTGCTCTACTTTATCAGCAAGCGCTAAGATAGAGGCTTTGTCTAAATGATCATAATGATCATGACTAATAATAACTGCTTTTATATTGGGTAGTTCTGCAATACTAATTGGTGGCTGGTGAAAACGCTTTGGCCCGGCCCATTGCACTGGCGACGCTCGCTCACTAAATACCGGATCAATTAATATAAAATCACTGGCTAACTTTAGCAGCAATGTTGAATGACCTAGACGATAAAGTGCATCATGTTTCTCACTGAGCAGGTTTTCTTTAGTTAATTGTTTAAGAGGTATAGTTTTTGTTGGTGTAGGGGCGGCTCTATCAGTTTGCCAATAAGCTTTTGCTATTTTCCAAACACTGCTTAGCGAACTTTGATAGTTAATTTCACTATTTTGAAATTTCCCTTCTTGCTCGTTACTCACATTACGTTCACTACTATTCGCTAATGTTGTACTTGCCATCACAACGCCTCCAAAAATTATTACTAAAACCCATTTATTGAAAATCAGTTTATTAAATCTATTCATCTAAATTTTCACCACATCACATGCGCTTTAAACAACGCAAAAAGTAAACTACACGGTGCAGTTTAAAATATAACAATTGAAAAGTAAACTACTCAGTGTAAAATAGAGTTATTCCCACTTGATTTTGAGTTCTATGAAAACAGTTAGCAAAACGCGCAGCCAATTAAAACGTGAGGCTATTATTGCTGCTGCAAAAGCAGCTTTTAAAGAATACGGTGTTCAGGGAACTAGCATGGACAAGCTAGCTGAGCTCGCTCAAGTGTCAAAGCGCACGGTTTACAATCACTTCGAAACCAAAGAAGCGTTATTGATGTACTTAGTTGCAGAGCTTTGGCAAAAAGCTGAAGCGCAAGTAGATGTTAGTTATCAAAAAGGTATAGCACTAAAACCTCAACTTATTGCTTTACTTAATGCTGAAATTAGTTTTATTTCTAGTGAAGATCATATGGATGTGACTAAAGTCGCTATAGGGCACTTTTTTTATAATTCAGCAGCGCTACAGAAAGAATTCGAGAAAATATCTTGCCAAGAAAATGCTATTATTCGTTGGCTTAACAGCGCTATTGAAGACAATAAATTAGCAATTAATGATGTCGATTTTGCTAGCGACCAATTGCACGGCTTGATTAAAGCAAGTTGTTTTTGGCCACAACTATTTCAGATGGAAGATGGTATCAGTAAAGAAAAACGCGAATTTTTGGCAAAAGAAACTGCCGAAATGTTTTTGGCTCGATATCAACTGACAACTAAAAACTAAGATCAAAAAAGCCGACCCTTATGTCGGCTTTCAATGTGATGGTACGCTACAATTTAGCTAAATACTAAATCGAAAATGAAGAGCCACAACCACATGTTGTACTTGCATTTGGGTTATTAACTAAGAAGCGACTACCTTCTAGCCCTTCAATATAGTCAACTTCACCGTCAACTAAATACTGCAAACTCATTGGGTCAATCACCATAGTGACGCCTTTTTTTACTATGGTCATATCACCGTCATTGACTTTTTCATCAAAGGTAAAACCATACTGAAAGCCTGAACAACCGCCACCTGTAACGTATACACGTAGTTTTAAGTCTGGGTTTTCTTCTTCCGTTATCAACGACAATACTTTAGTCGCCGCAGCGTCTGAAAATTTAATTGGTAATTCAAGATCTGACATAAAACTCTACTTAATACGAAGGGAACAAATACAATTATCTTAAACTTGACTGTTTTAATCAAGTATTATGGCGAACTCTGATCAATATTTTCTATTGTTTTCTTCCAAAAGTAACTTTCATCTATTCGATTATAAGCTTGCCATTTACTTTTCGGCAAAATCGCTGATACGTTAATTTTCTCAGCAATAAAATTTTCCGGTAAGGTCAACTCACCGCTAATATTTTGAAAGTACTGAAAACTAAACGATAAGTCTTTTTTAGTTAGCGTGGAGAGCTTAGTTACTGGAATATTGGTTGGTTTATCATTCAAACTTCCGGTTATCGACAATTCTACAAAACCTTTGGCATAGCGTTTACGTAGCAACTGTTGCACTAGCACGACTTCAAAACGATAATGGTTAGGACTTTCTGTCTTGGTTAAATTGATACCGTCAATCACTAAGCCGTTAGCTTGTTTTTCAGGTGCCATCACTTTTTCATAAAATGCCAAATCTTTCTTTACCTGAGCATGCTCTTGCTCAATCGACTTCAACATTTTCTGGCTACGCTGGTTAGCCATTCGCTCAACTTCAAGTTCAACTTCTAGGGTGTTTATACGTTGCGTTTTTTCGACTAACTTTTGATAAAGCACATCTAAACGAGACTTTTGTTGCTCTAAAGTCTGTACTTGATAGCCATGATAGTAGTTACCGATACGGTAACCCGAAAAAAACGAAATAATGATAATCGCGAATAAAAGTGCAGCAGAACGGAATGCTCCGAAGCGCGTCACAACAGTATTGAGATTTATTTTTGCTAACCAATTCATTTAAAAAGTATTATGATATCCAAAAGCCTGTTTATTCGCTTAATATAAATATGAAAATAATAACTCACTTTAAAAAGTGTCTTGCCTTACCACAAACATCTTGGCAACTGTGCTTACTCGCCGCAATAGGTGGCTTTGCGTCAGCAATGTTGGTGGTTATATTTATTTTTGCCATTGAAGGCATTCAATCATTTTATTTAAGCGAAAAAGACGACTATAGCAGCTTAACGGCGCTAAGTCGTTTCCAATTGCCAATTATCGGTGCTGTTGTCATCCTCTTTTTTTCATGGTTGACTGGTTATAAATACATTCGCACCGGTATTCCATTTGTTTTACATCGCTTAAAAACCGCTAATGGTGTTATGCCATTACGTAATACCATTAATCAGTTTATTGGCAGTGCCGTCGCGCTTGCTGCGGGTTTTTCTGTTGGTAAAGAAGGTCCTGCAGTACACCTAGGTGCCGCTTGTAGTAGCTACATTGGTAGCAAACTCAATTTACCTTACAACGCCATTCGTAGTTTAAGTGCTTGTGGTATCGCTGCAGGTATTGCCGCTTGTTTCAATACACCCGTTGCTGCAGTTATCTTCGTGATGGAAGTTATCTTACGTGAGTACAAAGTACATATTTTCATACCGGTAATGATTGCTGCCATTGTTGGTTCAATGACCACCAGTGCAATATTTGGTACCGCTCATGAGTTTGAATATTTTACGACCATTACTTTAGACAGTCAGCACTACTTGGCACTTGTAATATTAGGAGTGGTTTTGGGCGTTATTGCCTTTGCCTTTAACCGCTATTTGATCGTGATAATTAAGTACAGTGCGCGCTTTCACATTGTGCAACGTATTTTAGTCGCATCTGTTATCACTGGAACTATTGGTTATTTAATGCCTTACGCCATGGGCGCAGATTTAAGTGCTATTGATTTTTCACTGCAAAACAGCCCTGAATTACAACTGTTACTTGGTTTACTAGTTGCAAAAATACTAATGACCATTACCACTTTAGGCTTAGGTATTCCCGGTGGAATAATAGGGCCAATATTAGGAATTGGCGCTATTATTGGCACTTGTATTTCCGTGCTTGCGATGTATTTTATGCCAGGTAACTTGCAAGCGAGTGACTTTGCCTTAATGGGTATGGCAGGATTTATGGCTGCAACATTAAATGCCCCACTTGCGGCTTTGCTCTGCGTTGTAGAAATGTCTAATCAAATTGAAATTATAGTGCCTGCCATGATTGTTATCGCTAGTTCTTGCATTTCATCAGGACAATTCTTCCGCAACCGTTCAATATTTATTATGCAGTTAGAAGTTCAAGGTTTAGCTTATCGCAGGCCACCGATTGAGAAGTCTTTGCAACGAGTTGGTGTTATAGGGGTGATGCAAGAGCAATTAATACAGATTGCCGATAACGACAATAAAACCATTGCAGCTACCATTTCAGAACATACGCCGCACCAACATGTAATTATAAAGAAAGAAAACTTACAAAATGAGAGTGAATACATTTGGTGTCAACCCGAGCAAAAAAATAACGATAATAGCCAGAGCATCGTTCGACACAAATTAATACCGCTTTCTAACCAATCCACCCTAGCTGAAGCTTATTTATTATTAGTGAGAAAAAGAGAGGGAGGAGTGTATATATATCAAGATAATCCAAATGATATTATGGGTATAATAACTTTTGACGCTATTCGCTCTTATTTATTGAAAGGAAAAACTCACTAATGAATACCATTCTTTGGCTCAAAGCATTTCATGTCATTTTTATGGTGGCATGGTTTGCTGGAATTTTTTATCTACCACGCATATTTGTTAATCATGCTGAGTCGGATGAACCATTAGTGCATCAGCACCTTAAAGGTATGGAGCGACGCTTACTCTTTTTCGTGACACCATTTGCAATTTTTACCCTAGCTTTGGGTATAGCTATTATTTATAACTATGGCTACGCTTGGTTTGTCGCGGCAAAATGGCTACATGTAAAAATAACCTTGGTGATTTTATTACTGATTTACCATGGCTACTGTTTTAAATTAGTAAAAACCTTTGCCGCAGATAAAAACACTCGCTCAGGAAAGTTTTATAGAATTTTCAATGAAGTGCCTGTAATTATTTTATTTATAGTGGTGATATTAGCTTACGTTAAACCGTTTTAGGCTCAGTGAAAGTAATCTAACCAAAGGGACTTATTACTAAGAATTTCTCGGCTTTTCTCTGACAGTAATGGATTTTCTAAATTGAAAATTTTTCGCTGAGGTAAGTTTGCTTTCACTAAAATATTTTGTGTCACGGGGTGATTATAAAAAAACTCATCAAAAGCACCTGATTCAATCAGGTTATGAAAGCCATATTCTAGACGTTGCACCAAACGATTATTTTTTTTGTTTACGAAGAAATACATTGGTGCGGGGTATTTTAATAAAAAATGTTCTTCAACAATAAACTGGTTTTTATTCGCTATTTCTAGCCAAGGTTCGTGTAACGCACGGGGAAAATAATCGAAACGATTTTTCTCCAACATCGTCAGTAAAGAAAATGCACTACCTTCAATAACATCAAAACCATTGTGCCGTAAAATATCACTATCAGGCCAATCATAGCCTTGCCCTGCCGATAATAACTTTAATTGTGCTAATGATAAATTAGGCGAAAAAGTCGCGGTGTCATTATGACGAATTATTGCAATACGTACTCCCATTAAGCCTTTTAGCATTGGGATATAAATTGCTTGTAGCTCGGCCTCTAATGCCTCCGAGGTCATGCGCCAAGTCACATCAATAGCTTGACCTTGCTGCACCATAATCGACGTTCGACCTTGCGACATCTCTAAAGGGACAGGAATCAGTTGATAAGCGCCATACTTTTCTCGTGACGCCTCTAAAATCAGTGAAAGCAAATCAATATAGTAACTTTGCTTGGCATCAGGATAAGTTTGGGAAATGTTATAGCGAACCACATCACTTGCGTGTGAAACTGAGCTACTTAGCAGTAACATTAGCGCAGAAAAAAACAATAAAAAATTTCGCATATCCATAGCTATCTCGCCTCCATCATATCAACAACTATAACCTAGATTTAAAAACTTTGTATAGCGCTCAATTACCAAGCAATTATCTTAATTCAAATCAAGATTTCGCATTCTAAACATTCAAGTTTTGTGCTATATTTCGCTGCAAATTTTCGTTGTCTTTTAATAAAAACAGCGTCCCATTAAATTCAGGAACTAGCTAGGTTTGTAATTATAATCCTCAGCTTTACATTCCACTTATTAGGTACAAGCTATGATGAAATTTGAAGGGAGTCATATCCTATCTGTCTCGCAATTTGATAGAGAGAGTATTTCTCGTATCTTGGAAATTTCGACATTGATGGCACCTTACGCTATGCGTAAAAAGCGCTGTCATGTACTCGAAGGAGCAATACTCAGTAACTTATTTTTTGAACCCAGCACCCGTACACGCGTTAGTTTTGGTACTGCGTTTAATTTATTGGGTGGCTTTGTTCGTGAAACTGTTGGTCAAGAAAACTCTTCACTTTCAAAGGGTGAGTCTTTATTTGATACCGCTCGCGTGATCAGCGGTTATTCAGATGTTATTGCTATGCGTCACCCAACAATGCACTCAGTAGAAGAGTTTTCTAAGGGTAGCAGTGTTCCCGTTATTAATGGTGGCGATGGCGCTAATGAACACCCAACACAAGCGTTATTAGACCTATTTACAATTCAGTCTGAGATGGCTCGCTATGACATGGGGTTGGATGGTTTAAATATTGTTCTTATGGGCGATCTTAAACATGGTCGTACTGTGCATTCATTGTCTAAGTTATTAAGTTTATATAACAACATCACCATTACTATGATTGCGCCTAAAGCGTTACAAATGCCTGATAGTATTATTTCAACACTGACAAATGCCGGCCACAAAGTGATATTGACCGACAAAATTGAAGGCAACCTAGCTTGCGACGTAATTTATCAAACTCGCATTCAGCAAGAGCGCTTTGCTAGTAAAGACGAAGCCGATTTATACCGCGGTCACTTCAGTTTAAATCGCGAAATTTATCAAAAATATTGTCAAGAAAATACGGTAATAATGCATCCGTTACCACGAGATTCTCGTGCTGAAGCTAACGAATTAGATACAGATTTAAATGATTTAGATAACTTAGCCATATTTCGTCAAGCACAAAATGGTGTCTTAGTACGTATGGCATTATTTGCCTTAAGTTTAGGGGTGGAAAACAGGCTCAGCCGATATGAAAAACCTGTTACTTGGCATACCAACAAATATTGATAGTAACCACAAATTAGCGTGGCTACACTAACAACGAGTAGATATTATGATGAAGAATTCACAGCAATTATTTGATGCTGCACAGGATATTATTCCTGGCGGCGTAAATTCACCAGTACGTGCTTTTAACGGCGTAGGCGGCACACCGCTGTTTATCAAAAAGGCACAAGGTGCTTATGTTTTTGATGCTGAAGATAATAAGTATGTCGATTATGTTGGCTCATGGGGCCCAATGATTTTGGGTCACAATCACCCGGTAATTCTTGAGGCCGTGATTGAAACAGCACAAAATGGTTTAAGTTTCGGTGCGCCAACAGAATTAGAAATTACCATGGCAGAGAAGGTGCGCGAAATTGTACCTTCAATGGAAAAATTACGCATGGTTAGCTCAGGTACGGAAGCAACAATGAGCGCAATTCGTTTAGCTCGTGGCTTTACTGGCCGTGATAAAATATTGAAGTTTGAAGGCTGTTACCATGGCCATGCTGATTCATTGTTAGTAAAAGCAGGTTCTGGCATGTTAACCATGGGCGTTCCAAGCTCTCCAGGTATTCCTGACGACTTTGCTAAGCACACGCTAACGGTTAGCTATAACAATCTACAAGAAGTTGAACAAATATTTGCTGAACTTGGTGATGAAATTGCTTGTATTATTGTTGAGCCAGTGGCTGGTAATATGAACTGTATACCACCTGTTGAAGGCTTCCTTGAAGGTTTAAGAGCTGTTTGTGATCAATACAAAAGTGTCTTAATTTTTGATGAAGTAATGACAGGCTTTCGTGTAGCATTAGGTGGCGCTCAAGCACATTACAACATAGTGCCTGATATCACGACTTTAGGTAAAGTGATTGGCGGTGGTATGCCAGTAGGCGCTTTCGGTGGTAAGAAAGAAATCATGGACTTCATTGCCCCAGTTGGCCCTGTTTATCAAGCAGGTACACTGTCAGGAAACCCTATTGCCATGGCCGCAGGTTTAGCGTCGCTAAATGAGCTTTGCAAAGGTGACAAGCATCAACAACTAAGTGCTGCGACAGAAAAGCTAGCAATGGGCCTTAAAGCGGCTGCAGAGCGTAATGGCGTATCATTATCAATTAATTATGTTGGCGCTATGTTTGGCTTCTTCTTTACTGAAGAAGAGAAAATCACTAGTTTCGCTCAAGCCACTGCATGTGACAGCGATAAATTTAAAAAATTCTTTCATTTAATGCTAGAAGAAGGCGTTTACCTTGCACCTTCTTCGTTTGAAGCTGGCTTTTTGTCTACTGCTCACGGCGAAGAAGAATTAGAGTTCACACTAGCAGCAGCTGACCGCTGTTTTGCACAGCTTTAACGAGTTCATAGTAACTTAAGCCACGCAAGTAAACTTAACGCGTGGCACGCCATTCTAATAAATATTTAGCGTTAATTGGCAATAGAATTTAGGCAATAAAAAAGGTAAGCGTGACGCTTACCTTTTTTAATAACAATGCACTATTTCTAACCCTACAAACTACTTCACCACAGTTAAACTTGGCTTTTTAGCTTTAGGCTTTTCATGCTTTTCATGCTTTTTCGCAGCAGACTCACCTTTAACTGAATTAGCATCACTTTTTACCGCTGATATGCTTGGCGTATCAACTTTACTTAATGCTAAGTCTTGCTCACGCGCTTCAGGATCTGGGTGTTCAATTTCTAGCGAAGTACCTGCGCCATTTTCTTTTGCATAAATAGCAGCAATAGCACCATAAGGCACGCTAATATGCTCAAGTTTGCCGCCAAAGCGGGCACTAAGTTCAATACTATTATCACTTAATGCAATGCTACCAACAGCAGAGCCAGAAACATTCAAAACAATTTGGCCATCGTTAACATAAGCCATAGGCACCATAACGCCATGCACATTAACGTCAACAACAATGTAAGGTGTTAGGTCGTTATCAGAAATCCACTCATAAAAAGCCTTAACAATATAAGGCTTATTTGATGTCATTTCGATGGTCATAACTTACGTCTTTAAACCGGAGCGCCAAAGCGTAATTCACGCTCTGATTCAGTTAATGATGCTTGGAACGACTCACGTTCAAATACTTTTAACATGTATGATTTAAGCTCTTTAGAACCTTGTCCATCAAGCTCAATGCCCATTACAGGTAAACGCCATAAAAGCGGAGCCAAATAACAATCAACTAAACTAAACTCTTCACTCATAAAGTAAGGTGCTTCATTTAAAATTGGTGCAACACTTAACAAGCTTTCTTTTAATTCTTGGCGTGCTTTAGCGGCAGCGTCAGCTGGACCATTATAAATAGTCTTCGCTAAGCTATACCAGTCTTGCTCTACTCGATGCATCATTAAACGACTGCGACCACGAGATACAGGGTAAACTGGCATCAATGGTGGATGAGGAAAACGCTCATCTAAGTATTCAATAATGATAGACGCTTCATAAAGCGCTAGTTCACGATCGATTAACGTTGGAACGGTTCCGTAAGGATTTAGGTCAAGTAAATCCTCTGGCAAATTGGCTAAGTCAACCAAATGGATGTCAACACCAACACCCTTCTCTGCCAACACAATGCGGGTTTGATGACTATACATATCATCAGCATGCGAATATAAAGTCATAACAGAGCGTTTGTTTGCGGCTATGGCCATAATGCCTCCAAAAAATTCTTATTAAAAAAACTAACAAAGGGGGCCAAAGCCCCCAGTAATATCTAAAGTTTACACTGTTTTACACGACATATGTAATTAGTGTACATCTCTCCAGTATTCTTTCTTCAGTAAGTAAGAGAAGAATAATAGGATAAATAGGAAACCAATAACCCAATAACCCATATTTTCGCGTTCAAGTTTATTTGGCTCACCAGTATATTCCAAGAAGTTGGTTAAATCACGAGCAAAAGCATCATACTCTTCTGCGGTCATTGAACCACCTGTTGCTTCACTTAAGTTGCCGTGCTCATCCATAGTGCGAACACCTTGAAGATTTTGCAATACATGCGGCATACCAACATCTTTAAAAACTTTATTGTTAACACCAAATGGACGTTTTTCATCAACATAGAAAGAACGCAAATAAGTGTAAATCCAATCAGGGCTTCTAAAGCGAGCTTCAAGTGTTAAATCTGGTGGTGTGCTACCAAACCACTTAGCTGCTTCTTTTCCTGGCATTGTGTTTGTAATATGATCGCCGACTTTTTCACCGGTGTACATATAGTTAGCCATGCCATCTTCATCAGAAATACCCAAGTCAGCAAAAGTACGATTGTAACGCTGATATTTCAACTCATGACAAGCTAAGCAATTATTAATATAAGCTTCGAAACCACGTTTTAGTGACGCTTTATCGCTTAAGTCGTTATTAGCCTCATCTAATTGCATACTAGGCCCAGCTGCTACAGCTAACATAGGAAGTACAGCTAAAACTGCTAAAATAAGTTTTTTCATTTTCCTGTAACCCTCTCTGGAACTGGCTTCGTTTTCTCGTTTTTACTGTAAATCCACAGCGCAACAAAGAAACCAAAATAACCGAAACTCGCAACGATACCAATCATGTTATTTAACGGTGTTGCAGGTAATGTACCTAGCGCACCAAGCACGATGAAACAAATTGCAAATTGCACAAGGTTTACCGTATGAGCAGTACAACGGAAACGTAATGACTTAACAGTGCCACGGTCGAACCAAGGTAATAAGAATAATGCGACAATTGCACCAAACATACCTACAGCACCTAGAAGCTTGTCAGGAATAATACGTAAAATTGTATAGAACGGGCCAAAATACCATACCGGAGCAATATGCTCTGGTGTTTTCAAACCGTTAGCAGGTTCAAAGTTTGGCGCTTCCATAAAGTAGCCACCACCTTCTGGTGCGAAGAACATAACCCAACAAAAACCAATTAAGAAGATAACAACAGCAACTAAATCTTTCACCGTGTAGTATGGGTGGAAAGGTATCGCATCAACAATATCGTATTTCTTAGTGTATTGTTCGTGGAACGTAAATTTGCTTTGTTCTTCAGGAGGAACACTGCCTTTAGGCTTTTTAATGCTAGTACCGTCAGGGTTGTTCGAGCCAACTTCATGTAGTGCTAAAATGTGTAAGAAAACTAACACAACCAACACTAATGGTAAGGCAATAACATGCAAGGCAAAGAATCGGTTTAACGTAGCACCAGAGATAACATAGTCACCACGGATCCAAAGCGTTAAGTCATCACCAATAACCGGAATCGCACCAAAGATAGAGATAATTACTTGTGCACCCCAGTACGACATATTACCCCAAGGTAATAAGTAGCCCATAAATGCTTCAGCCATTAACACTAAGAAAATTAACATACCAAATAACCACAATAACTCACGAGGTTTCTGGTAAGAACCGTACATCATGCCACGGAACATATGCATATAAACAACGATAAAGAATGCTGAGGCACCCGTTGAATGCATATAACGTAATAACCAACCGTAGTCGACATCACGCATGATGTATTCTACAGAAGCAAATGCACCTTCGCCTGATGGTTCGTAGTTCATTGTTAGCCATACACCAGTTAATAACTGGTTAACTAAAACAACACTCGCCAAAATACCGAATACATACCAAAAGTTAAAGTTCTTTGGTGCAGGGTATTGTGCCGCATGTTTGTTCATTGCATCCATCAAAGGTAGACGCTGTTCGATCCAAGCCATTAAGTTATTCAGCATTATGCTTCTCCTCCAGACACACCAATCAATAAGGTATCTTCAGTAGGGAATGAATGCTCAGGAACCATCAAGTTAGTTGGTGCTGGTACACTTTGAAATACACGACCAGCCATATCAAACTTAGAACCATGACATGGGCAGAAGAAGCCATTTTTAACACCGGCAACATGCTGTTCAAAATCACCTTTATGGTGAGTAGGAGCACAACCTAAATGAGTACACACACCTAATGCCACCAAAAATTCTGGTTTAATCGAGCGAAACTCGTTAGTCGCATAAACAGGTTGTTGTGGAACTTCAGAATTTGGATCTTTTAATTGGCCGTCATGCGCACTTAAACTAGAAAGAGTTTCATCTGTTCTACGTACCACATATACCGGCTTACCGCGCCATTCAGCACGAATTAATTGACCAGGTTCTATCTTACCTACATTGACTTCAACCGGCGCACCTGCAGCTTTCGCTCGAGCGCTAGGGTTCCAAGATCCAATGAAAGGCACAGCCACACCGACAACACCAACACCACCAACTACCGAAGTAGCTGCAGTTAGAAAGCGTCGACGGCCGTTATTAACGGGCGCATTGCTCATTCAAACTCTCCAATTATTATCTAGCTAAAACAACAACACATGACTAAGAATTTCACCTAGTAATTGTGCTGATTGCTGATTGACTAAATCAACGACAAAAAAATTGCTCTGATCATAAAGAAAACCCTTGTTTTTTACAAGGCAATTCCCCTTTTCAGCAAAGGTTTATGCAAATAAAAGTCAATTGCTAATCATCACACACAGTAAATAAAAACCATTCGCATTAACTGGTTTATTGTCATGTCTATTGCAAAAATATTTTGGCAAAATCTTTAAAGCTAATGACTACTTAGGAAATATGGGATGAAATTATTATCGAGTAGTAAGTTGATATTTGCCAATGTGAATTTTACGGAAAAAAATGTAAATGATTTATGATACCAATCAAATTTTTGACATAAAAAAACCGGCATAAGCCGGTTTTTGAAATCGTAAACGTAAAAATTAACGTTTTGAGAATTGTGGTTTCTTACGCGCTTTATGTAAGCCCACTTTCTTACGTTCAACTTTACGAGCATCACGAGTAACGAAGCCAGCTTGACGTAGAGGACTACGTAAAGTTTCATCGAACTCCATTAATGCACGAGTAATACCGTGACGAATTGCGCCAGCTTGACCAGAAATACCACCACCAGAAACAGTGATGTTAAAGTCAAACTTTTCTAACATTTCAACTAGTTCTAATGGTTGACGAACAACCATACGAGCAGTTTCGCGACCGAAGTACACAGAAATGTCACGTTTGTTAATTGTGATTGCACCGTTACCAGCTTTCATGAACACACGAGCAGTTGAGCTCTTGCGACGACCAGTACCGTAATATTGATTATCAGCCATTGCTTAAAGCTCCAAAAGTTGTGGTTGTTGTGCAGTATGTTTATGTTCAGTACCCGCGTAAACTTTAAGTTTACGGAACATTTCACGACCTAAAGGACCTTTAGGTAACATACCTTTAACAGCAAGCTCGATAACGCGCTCTGGTGCTTTTTCAATAAGCTTTTCAAAGCTTATTTGCTTAAGGCCACCAACATATTCAGTATGCGAATAGTAAATTTTACCTTTCGCTTTGTTACCAGTTACACGTACTTTCTCAGCATTGATAACAACGATGTAATCGCCAGTATCTACGTGAGGAGTGTATTCTGCTTTATGCTTACCACGTAAACGGCTTGCAATTTCAGTAGCGATACGACCTAAAGTTTTATCTTCGGCGTCCACTAAGAACCATTCGCGTTGTACGCTTTCTGGTTTAGCTACAAAAGTTTTCATTAAAAACCCAATTATATAAATGTTACTTAAATAATAACCTAAGAAAATCTTAAGTTATCCGTTATAAGACTACGCTGTTGCCCCTTCGAGCATCGAGTCCGTTGCAGATTCTCTGGAAAAAGAATAAGCTCTTGTAACGTAGGGATGGCGGATTATACAGAAGAATTCTTTAAAGATCACGCCTAATTTTTAATCTTTTTCACTCAATATACTTTATTAAAAATTAAGCTCGACTAATTTGTGGCAGTGCGCTGCTTTAGCCGCTCTTTTTCAGCTTCTAGTTCATTGAGTTGTAATTCAATATAACTGTCCATGTGCTGCTTAATATCCTGATATATATCGGGATATTTCTCTTCCGCACGCTTAAGAACAGAAATAGTACTTTGCATATAAGCTTGAGTCGCCCAAACTGCGGCTTTTTTTGTATAAATTGCTAGCCAAGGAGAATTTGGCAGTTTCTTATTTCTCGCTAATTTATACGCTTTTGCAATTTCATCTGTCAATAAATCTTGAAAAGCATAACTGCCAGTAACTTCTGCAAATAACTCATATGTTTTAATGTCATTTTTTATCATGGTATAAATTTGCGCATCAACAAGGTGTCCAAATTGCCGCTGACGAGCTAAATATGCTGGAAAAAAACGCTTATTCATTATGCGCATCGCAAATATATTGGCGCGCCATGTTTCATTTTTGAGGCTACCAGTGTGTTGCCACGGCAACATAGGTGCATTGTCTGCTAAATATTGCTCTGACATTTTTTTCGCGTCATCACATAAAATAGGATTTATTTCTGGGTGATATTTTTGTAGGACCTTAATTCGGTAGGTATAGCCGTAGCGATATGCTGAACTATAAATTTTATAGTGTAACTTAGCCGCATCTTGCAATGCTAACTTAACGCTGTCTTCACTTAACTCCCCATTTAAAATAGCTTGGTCAAGAATATAGTCATGAACGAGTGAAAAACTGGCGTTTATTTCTTGGTTAATACCATGAAAGTCTTTAGTACAAGCTGCATGAAGCAGTTGTGCTCGCCAGGTTAGATGCTCTGTATCCCACATTTTCATCATGGCAGCAGGCATGTATTTTGTCGTAAGTGCCATCGCCTGATTAAATGGATTTACTTTAGCAACAACCTGTCCAGAGACAGAAAGCATACTAATTGCGATAAGTACTAAGCTGACTTTTATTTTATTCATCTTTAAAATCCGTTTTAATTTTTCGACAACGATTAACTAGGTTAAGGCAAATGCTCACTGGCTAAGTAGTCGTGTGACTGCATTTCTTGTAGGCGGCTTAAACAGCGTTTAAATTCAAAGCTTAATCGTCCATCTGTATATAGTTGCTCAAGCGCGACTTCTGCCGACATTATTAACTTAACATTTCGCTCATAAAACTCATCAACTAAGGCAATAAATCGACGTGTACTATCATCCTTATCTGCGCCCATTTGCGTAACATTTGCTAATAGCACTGTATGATAAACTTTGCTTAGCTCCATATAGTCACCTTGACTACGTGCAGATTCACACAACGTCGAAAACTCGAAATGCACCACACCATCAGACTCTTGCACTGTTGGTAACAGTCGGTTATTAATTTCAATAACCTTCCCAAGATTACCTACATCTGTAGATAATTGTTTAAAGTAGTGATTTAAATTGTCGTCGGCTTGTTGGTCAAGTGGAAAATGGAAAATTTCTGCCTGCTCAAGGGTGCGTAAGCGATAATCAACACCGCTATCAACATTAACAATACTACAATGCTGGTTAATTAATTTAATTGCAGGCAAGAAACGCTCACGTTGCAAACCATTACGATATAAATCGTTTGGTACTATGTTTGATGTGGCAACTAACGTGACATTATGAGCAAATAACTCTTCAAACAACGTACCTAAAATCATCGCATCGGTAATGTCGGAAACAAAAAATTCATCAAAACAAATAATGCAGCTTTCATCAGCAAAACGCTTGGCAATAATTTTCAATGGATCTGCCTGGCCATGCAACGTTTTTAATTCTTCATGTACTCGATGCATGAAACGGTGGAAATGAACCCGTGTTTTATTTTCAAATGGTAGACAATCGTAAAAGGTATCAACAAGATACGTTTTACCTCTGCCAACCCCTCCCCAAAAATATATGCCAGTAATGTTTTTTTGCTCTGATTTCGCAACAACACGCTTCCAGCGATTTAGTACTTTTTTAAACCCCTTTACAGGTAAAGGCTTATTCACTAAATCTTCATACAATCGCTGTAAATTCTTCACCGCATTTTCTTGTGCTGCGTCAAAGAGAAAATCATCTCGCGTTAAATCTTGGGTATACTTATCAATAGGGGATAATTTAATCATTTAACAACCGTTTAGTTAGCAACTTATTTTGTTTTTCAATAACGTTTGCGCAAACTACACTTGAAAATTAGTTTTTTGCAAATATATTCACTAGTTAAGTGGCGTGAAGCACGTTATATTGAATTGAAGGTTATTTTCTCTAATTTTTTCCATGAATACAATGAAGGTACAATAATATGAATGTTGTTTTAGGACTAGGTCTATTTATCGTTGGCGCAATCGTCGGTTTTTTTGCTAACAAAGCACTTTTTTCATCATCTCAAGAAACTCAAAAGTTGGCAGAAAAAGCCAGCCAAACTGAATCAGAATTAGCACAATATAAACTTGATGTTGCAGAACATCTTGAAAACTCAGCAAAACTGCTTGATCAAATGAATCATACTTGTCAAATCGCTATGACACAAATGGCGCAAAGCACACAATTGTTGCAACAAGCAACGCCTGAAAATATTGAAAACATGCCGTTTTTCTCAAAAGAAACACAAGAGCAGTTGGCACAAACTGTCAGCTTACGCCACAACAAAGATGCTCGTAAAAATGATGAAGTTATTTCAGAGCCACCACTTGATTATTCTGGCGCACCAAGCGGTTTGTTTGATGATAAGAAACAAAGTGTTACAAATAGCGAAGCAAATAGTTAGGAACTAATTTTTTTATTCCATGTCTTTAAATGGGTATAAATTATTTAATTAGGAGTTTTCTGTTGTATGAAAAATTTATCAGTTTTAGTTAATACCGTGTTACTTTCCAGCACAATTGCGATGGCAAGCCTCCCAGTGCAAGCTGCATTACCTCATGTTGTAAATGGACAAAGCATGCCGAGCCTAGCTCCTATGCTTGAAAACGTAACACCGGGAGTCGTGTTAATTTCAGTTCGCGGCACCCATGATGTAAAACAACAAGTGCCTGACGCCTTTAAATTTTTCTTTGGTAAGCCACGCCAAAGCCAACAACAAGAACGTCAATTTCGAGGTTTAGGCTCCGGTGTTATTATTAATGCTGACAAGGGTTATATTGTTACCAACAGTCACGTAGTTAACGATGCTGATGAAATTCAAATTACCTTAAAAGATGGTCGTCAAATTGAAGCGAAAAAAATTGGTGGTGACGAGGCAAGTGATATTGCATTACTACAAATTGAAGCCGATGATTTAGTCGAAGTTAATATCGCTGATTCTGATGAAATACGTGTCGGTGATTTCGCAGTCGCTATTGGTAGCCCATTCGGCCTTGGACAAACGGTTACTTCAGGTATTGTCAGTGCTTTAGGCCGCAGTGGTTTAAACATCGAAAACTATGAAGACTTCATTCAAACAGATGCCGCCATTAACAGTGGTAACTCAGGTGGCGCACTTATCAACCTTCGCGGCGAGCTTATCGGCATAAATACCGCAATACTTGGGCCTAATGGTGGCAATGTCGGTATTGGTTTTGCTATTCCAAGTAATATGGTTGAGAACTTAGTCAATCAAATTATTGAATTTGGTGAAGTTAGACGTGGTGTTTTAGGTGTTGCAGGTCGAAGCGTTAATAGTGAAATAGCTAAAGCGATGGAGCTTGATATAAACCAAGGTGGTTTTGTTGAACAAGTAACACCAGATTCAGCAGCTGACGAAGCTGGTATTCGCGCCGGTGATGTCATTACTAAAGTAAATGGTAAGATGATCAAAACATTTAATGAGCTTAGAGGAAAAATTGGTTCAATCGGTGCAGGAAAAACCATACAAATTACTGTTATCAGAAAAGATGGCGAAGAAAAAGAATATGATGTAACACTGAAGAAATCTGAAGCAGCAAATATTGAAGCAGCAAGCCTACATCGTATGTTAGATGGCGCTGAGTTTGAGAATAACAATAACGGCAATGGTATTTCGGTAGTCGACATTGCAGAGAATAGTCCTGCAGCAGCAACGGGCTTACGTAAAGGTGATGTTATCAACGGAATTAACCGCCAACGTATTAAGAATATTGGTGAATTACGTAGTTACTTAAGTGACCATAAAGGCGTATTTGCGCTTAACGTGGTTCGTGATAACTCTTCTTTATTCTTAATGATTCGTTAAACCATGTTATTGAACAATTTAGCCTGTAGCTAACTGGCTAATAAACACCAAAAAGCCTGTCAAATTGACAGGCTTTTTTAATGGACATTCATTGGTAACAAGGAACGAAATTGACATCAATAACCGGTTAACTCTCGACAAAACTTTATCAGAACCAAAAGATTATGTTAGTCTACAAAAAATCAATTTAATAAAAATAATTCAGTTGAAAATTCTCAGTTCCTTAAAAACTATTTTTCGTTCTGCTAGTTACGGTGTTATGTTTGCCGTTGTTTTGCTACTGCTAGTGCCAGAACTGCGCGAGAAGAACTTGTCTCCTTGGCAAATATTTAATAAATCAGAACAACAAACTCAGCCACTGTCTTATGCCAAAGCAGTACGCTTAGCTGGTCCTGCGGTAGTAAACATCTATTCTGAAGATATTCAAACCGATGGTAATTATGGCCAGCAGCCAAGAACAACAACACGCTTAGGTAGTGGCGTTATCATGCATGAACGTGGTTATATTTTGACTAATTATCATGTAGTTCAAAGCGCTGATTTGATTGTCGTTGTATTACAACGTGGACAAAAGCTACACGCTGAGCTCATTGGTTATGATGAAATAACCGATCTTGCCGTACTACAGGTTCAAGCAAACAATTTACCAGTTATTCCTCAAAATTCGACCTTAAAGTCACAGGTTGGTGACGTAGTATTAGCGATTGGTAACCCATTAAACCTAGGGCAAACCGTAACCCAAGGTATTGTTAGTGCTACTGGACAAGTGGGCTTAAGTACGAGTTACTTACAATTTTTACAAATGGACGCAGCAATAAATAATGGTAATTCAGGCGGCGCGTTGATTAACTCTAATGGTCAATTAGTTGGCATCAATTCAGCCAAATTTGCCCAAGCTAATCGAAATGTAAATATACAAGGTATATCCTTTGCGGTGCCTTTCGAACTTGCTCATAAAATTATGCTAAAAATCATTGAAAATGGTCGTGTTGTTCGTGGTTGGTTGGGGGTCGATGCACAAGATAATGTATCTAACTTTAAAGGTTTTATTATTAATGGCGTATCAGCCAAAAGCCCAGCAATGCAAGCAGGATTAAAAGCGGGTGATGTTGTATATCAAATTAATAACATTCAGTTGAGTAGCGCTAAGCATGGTTTAGATATTATTGCTGAAACTGCGCCAGGAACCACCTTAAACTTCAATATCTCTCGAGCAAATCAACAACTAACCCTACCGGTAACCATCGTTGAAATCCCCAAAATATAATGAACGCAGGATAATACTTAAAAGATATAGAAACAAAAATCCCAGCCTTAGCTGGGATTTTTTGATATTAGCGTAAGTTATAACAACCTAAGTATATTAACTCGCTTTAATACGCGTAATATTAGCGCCAAGTGCTTGTAGTTTATCTTCAATTTTCTGATAACCACGATCAATATGATAAATTCTATCAACCTGCGTTTCAGTGCTAGCCACTAAGCCGGCAATAACCAAGCTTGCAGAAGCACGTAAGTCGGTAGCCATTACTTGTGCACCGTTTAATTGCTCAACACCACTGCTAATAGCGGTATTGCCTTCAAGGCTAATATTAGCGCCCATACGTTGAAGTTCAGGCACATGCATAAAACGGTTTTCAAAAATGGTTTCTGTCGTTGTGGCAGTACCATCAGCAATAGCGTTCATTGCAACAAACTGTGCTTGCATATCAGTTGGAAACGCTGGATGCGGTGCAGTACGAATATTGACGGCTTTAGGCTTAGACAACATTTCAAGCTCTATCCAATCACTACCTGTGGTAATTACCGCGCCCGCTTCTTGTAATTTACTTAACACAGCTTCTAACGCTTTCGGATCAGTTTTTAAACATTTAACTTTACCTTGTGTTACCGCGGCGGCGACTAAAAATGTACCCGTTTCGATGCGATCTGGCATCACTGAATATTCTTCACCAAAGAGTTTTTCAACACCTTCGATAGTTAACGTATCAGTACCGGCGCCAACAACTTTTGCACCCATTGCATTCAAACAATTAGCTAGATCAACAATCTCAGGTTCACGTGCCGCATTTTCAATAACCGTTATGCCATCAGCCAGTGCTGCTGCCATCATAAGGTTTTCAGTACCCGTAACACTCACCGTATCCATAAAGATAGTTGCGCCTTTTAAGCGACCATCGTTACGTGCAATAATATAGCCATTCTCTACTTCTATATCAGCTCCCATCAACTTCAAACCTTGAATATGAAGGTTAACTGGACGAGCGCCAATTGCACAACCACCAGGTAATGAAACCTCAGCATGGCCAAAGCGCGCTAATAATGGGCCTAAAACCAAAATAGACGCTCGCATGGTTTTAACTAATTCGTAAGAAGCACGACAATGATCGATGTTACTCGCATCAATCATTAAGCTATCGTCATTAAGCCATTGCGTTTTAGCACCAAACTGAGTTAACAATTTAGTGGTCGTTTCAATATCATTTAGTTTTGGGACATTGGAAAAGGTGATCGGTGTTTCGGAAAGTAATGCGGCCATTAAAATAGGTAAGGCAGCATTTTTTGCGCCAGATATTGTAACTTCGCCTTGCAGTGGTTGCCCACCAATAATTTTAAATGCGTCCAATGGTATATTCTTTTCAGTCAGTGTTAATTAAAGTGGTAAGTTAAACATTTTTTCACGTTGCCAGTCGGTCGTGGTAAACGTTTTAATTGATACCGCATGAATGGTACCTGCGTTAATCACTTCTGCTAAAGGGGCGTAAATAGTCTGTTGTTTCTTAACACGACTTAACTCACCTAAAAAATCTGCTACTGCAATCACTTTACATTGTGAACCATCAAAGGCTACATGAATTTCATCTAACTCAACTGCATCAGTAATAAGTTTTTCTATATCTTTTATATCCACTTCTTGCTCCAAATAGCGTTTTGGTTAGGTATTTTCAATTGGCATCTGTATTGGCAGTAATGTATCAACTGCACTTAGCTTTGCCAATTTCAATAAATCTTCAGGTAAGTTAATCAACTCCATTTTACAAGCATTGTGGGCAGCTAATTCAACTAACATTAATATCCAAGCTAAGCCTGCAGTATCAACTTTACTGACTTTAGCCAAATCGATGATGACTTTTTTGTCATCAACCAATTTTCGATATTTTTTATCAAATGCTCGCGTTATTGTAGCACGTGTTAGCACGCCACTAATAACTGCTTTATGCTCTGATTGTTGCACTTCTATCATATCAACCTACCAATAACGCCATAGTACGCTATTTTTTCGTTATTCTAATAATAAAATTTTAAGCAATACTACTTAAACACGATATTCTTTGTGCTTTTCTCTTTTAACATCGCTGTTACATGAGGTAAGCCCTTTTGACGAATCAAACTACTTAATTCAGCTTGTTTGCTGTCAAGTAAACTAATGCCTTCAGCCACCATATCGTAAGCTTTCCATTCACCCGTTTTCTTATGCTTACGAACACGAAAGGAAATATTGATTGGATCACGCCCTGGTTCCATGACACTGGTATTCACTGAGACAACGCGTTCTTTTGAAAAGTCTTTTGCTGGTGCAAACTCTACTTTTTGGTTGTTATATAAAGTAAATACTTGAGCATATGAGGTAATTAAATATTCACGAAATGCTGGAACAAACTGCGCTCTATCAGCTTTATTGGTTTTCTTAAAATTACTGCCAATAACCTTGTATGCGGCATATTGATAATTTACATAAGGCATAAGTTCTTCACGAACAATAGTCTTTAGTAAGTTAGGCTCTTTACGTATTGCTCTTTGTTCATTAGCAAAGCGCTTAAAGGTAATATCGGCAACCGTTTCAATCATTTGATAAGGGTCTTTTTTATCAACATCTGCACTGGCAACTGTTGATAAACCCAACAATGCGATAGTAAAGATAATATTTTTCATTACGCTAGAAATCATAATTAATCACCACTTCCTTGGCTAAACAAAAATTGACCGATAAGCTCTTCTAATACTAAAGCCGGTTTTGTATCTTCAATAAAGTCACCTGGCTGCAAGGTTTCAACTGATTCATCAATGAAACCAGGTAGTAAGCCAACGTATTGTTCACCTAATAAACCTGCTGTTAAAATAGATACTGATGTAGCCTCTGAAAAGTCATCATATTCAGCATAAATATCTAAGGTAACAACTGGTGTATAGTCTTCAGCGTCTAATGAAATATCACTAACACGGCCAACCACTACACCACCAACTTTAATTGGTGAACGTACTTTAAGCCCACCAATATTATCGAACTTGGCATATAACTGGTAAGTTGTACCATTGCCAGAAATACCACTGTCTGCCACTTTAAGTGCCAACATTAATAATGCCGCAATACCTATTGCTGCAAACAAACCTACCAATAACTCTATTTTTTTCGACACCATGTCTTCCACCAAATTCAAAAAATATTTAATTAAATAACAGCATTCACTAATTCGCGAACATTAACGCTGTTAAAACAAAATCTAATCCCAACACTAATAATGACGACTGCACTACGGTTGATGTTGTAGCTCTACTTATGCCTTCAGAAGTCGGTTCACAGGCATAACCTTTATAAACTGCGATCCAAGTAACCACGAAAGCAAATACTAAACTTTTAATAATGCCGTTAAGAATGTCTTTCTCAAATGACACTTGCGCCTGCATAACTGACCAGAATGTACCACTATCGACACCTAGCCAATCAACACCCACTAGGTGAGCACCCAGTATGCCAACAGCCGAAAATATTGCCGCTAGCAATGGCAAACTAATAAACCCAGCCCAAAAGCGTGGTGCAACAACACGTCGCAATGGATCAACAGCCATCATCTCAAGACTTGATAATTGCTCTGTTGCTTTCATTAAGCCAATTTCTGCCGTTAGTGCTGAGCCGGCACGTCCAGCAAAAAGTAAAGCAGCAACTACCGGCCCAAGTTCACGTAATAAAGACAAGGCAACCATTGGCCCCAAACTCGCTTCAGCGCCATAACCAACAAGAATAGTGTAACCTTGCAACGCCAACACCATGCCGATGAACAGTCCAGAAACTAAAATAATAATTAACGATAAAACACCAACCGAATAAAGCTGGTTCATTAATAACGGAAAGCCTTTACGCGGGTTAGGTACGTGGCATAACGACGACGCTAACATCATCAATGCTCGGCCTAAGCCAGAAACTTGATTGATAATGACCCGACCTAAAGTTTGTAATTGATTCATTACTTATCACCTCGGCCAATAAGTTCATCTCGATACGATGCCGCTGGGAAATGAAATGGCACCGGACCATCAGAATCCCCTTTAACAAACTGCTGAACTAGTGGTGAAGTTTGGCCGTAAATTTCTTCCGGCGTTCCCTGACCAATAATTTTTTGTTCTGCAATAATATAAATATAGTCCGCAATACTCATCACTTCTGGCACATCATGTGAAACCACAACTGACGTTAAACCTAAGGCTTGCCCTAAGTCTTTAATCAAACGCACAATAACTCCCATTGAAATAGGATCTTGTCCGGCAAAAGGCTCATCATAAAGAATGAGTTCAGGATCTAAAGCAATTGCCCGAGCCAGTGCAGCACGGCGAGCCATGCCGCCAGAAAGCTCACTAGGGCGAAGATTTCTAGCACCGCGTAAGCCAACAGCTTCTAACTTCATTAAGACCATTTTTTCAATCAAGTCTTCAGACAGTTCAGTGTGTTCTCGCATGGGAAAAGCAATGTTGTCATACACACTCATATCAGTGAATAGTGCGCCACTTTGAAAAAGCATACTCATGCGTTTACGTACATCGTATAGTGCGCCGCGTGACAATTGGGGAATATCATGACCATCAAATAGTATTTGGCCTGACTCAGGCTTTATTTGACCACCAATCAAACGCAACAATGTTGTTTTACCAATACCACTAGGGCCCATGATTGCAGTAATTTTACCTTTAGGGATCGATAAACTGATGCCATCATAAATGACACGTTCATCACGCTTAAAGGTCATATCTTTAATATCAACTAAAATTTCAGACATATGTAGGGGGCTAACATCGTTGTTTATTATTGTCTTATGTAGAAGAATTCTACCCCAGCGCAACATATCAGTCATTACAAATTAGCAACTAATTGGTACTAAAAGAGTATGTAAATGTAATAAAGTGTAAGATCGACTTTGCTTGATGTAATTTTCATGGTTTAGTACTTTTATTGATTTAGTGTTGAATGCATCTGCCAAAAAACTTAGAAAAAGTTTATAATAGTCTTTGCCTGACAAACTTGTTGGCAAAATCAGCATTTATGAGTAGTAATTGGGTGTCATCAAATTCCAAGATTGGTATATAATTCCTCTTTTATTTCATTATTAGCGCAACATTAATATATTTACCTTAACCAACAGGAGCTTTGAATGTTCGACCATTTGTTCATGCAAACTTTGATCTTATTGCTTTCACTAGTCACCTTAGTGTGGAGTGCAGACAAATTTGTATTTGGTGCGTCATCGTTAGCGCGTAACTTTGGCATATCCCCTATGATCATCGGTTTAACTATCGTTGCTATGGGTTCATCGGCTCCAGAAATGATGATAGCAGCAACAGCGTCTTTAGACGGAAATCCCGATATCGCCGTCGGTAATGCCATTGGTTCAAATATTACCAATATTGCCTTAGTACTAGGCTTAACCGCTTTATTTCACCCTTTATCGGTTTCTTCATCAACCATCAAACGTGAAATTCCATTAATACTATTAATTACCGCAATCGCCACTTATATGTTGGCTAACAACAACTTTAGTTTCAGTGAAGGTTTAATTTTAATCATAGGTTTTGTTTCTTATCTTGCTATTTTATTATTCGTTACATTAAGACGCGCTAAGCAAAACCCAATTGACGATAAAATGGTACTAGAAGCAGAGAAAGAAGTACCTGATGCAGTCAGTAAACCACGCTCTTTCTTTTGGTTAATTTTCGGAATGATTTTATTGCCATTAAGTGCGAGTTTTTTAGTTAGCTCTTCAGTGTTTATTGCTAAAGACTTTGGCATTAGTGACTTAGTTATCAGCTTGACCGTAATTGCTGTCGGCACTAGCTTGCCTGAGCTTGCAGCAAGTATTATGAGCATTATAAAAAAAGAAGATGACTTAGCGTTAGGTAATATTATCGGCTCAAATATTTTTAATATCTTGGCCGTATTATCATTAGCAGGCTTAATTGCGCCTGGTGATATTGACCAAGATGCCGCAGCTCGTGATGCTCCCTATATGCTAGCAACCACCTTTTTATTATTCATTTTATGTTTTAGTCGCAGTGGAAAGTTTCGTATCACACGAGCAAAAGGGCTACTATTATTAGCGGTATTTATTGGTTATCAAATATTACTTTTTAGCCAACTTAAAGCCTAACTAGCGGTATATTATGATGAAAAACTTTAAGCAATTAGCACAAAATGTTATTGAAATAGAGCAACAAGCCATCGCTGAGTTGTCAGCGTTTATTGATGACGACTTTGCCAAAGCCTGTGAACTGATGTTTAACTGCTCTGGCAGAGTGATTGTTATTGGCATGGGTAAGTCAGGTCACATTGGCGGAAAAATCGCAGCAACACTCGCTAGCACAGGTACACCATCATTTTTTGTTCACCCTGGGGAAGCCAGTCACGGCGACTTGGGTATGATCACCTTAGATGATGTAGTACTAACTATCTCTAATTCTGGTGAAACCGGTGAAGTATTAGCAATTATTCCCGTCATTAAGCGTATTGGCGCAAAGCTTATTGCCATGACAGGTAAGCCTGACTCTACCTTAGCAAAGCTGGCTGATAAACATATATGCGTGCAAGTTTCACAAGAAGCTTGTCCGCTAGGCTTAGCACCAACATCAAGTACCACAGCTACCTTAGTGATGGGCGACGCCGTTGCCGTTGCACTATTGAATGCTCGAGGCTTTACTGCTGATGACTTTGCGTTATCACATCCTGGCGGTAGCTTAGGTAAAAGACTATTACTACGCTTAACCGATATCATGCATAAAAACGACCGTATCCCAATGGTTAAAGCTGATGCTAAGATAAAAGACGCGTTAGTTGAAATGTCACTGAAAGGTTTAGGCATGACCGCGATTGTTGATAGCAACAATATTCTTATCGGATTATTTACCGATGGTGATTTACGCCGAATTCTAGATGCAAAAATAGATATCCACCAAGATATGATTACCAGTGTCATGACCGAACAACCTTATGTTGCTGAGCAAGATATGTTGGCGGCAGAAGCATTGAAGATTATGGAAGACAAAAAAATTAACGGTTTAATTATTGTCGATAAAGACAATCACCCTATTGGGGCAATGAATATGCACGATTTATTAAAATCAGGAGTGCTATAAATTGGACAGTTTATACGGAAAAGTTGACGCCAATATTTGGCAAAAAGCGAAAAACATTAAATTATTTATTTGTGATATTGATGGCGTTTTTTCTGACGGGCGCATTTACTTGGGCAATGACGGGGAAGAATTAAAAGCCTTTCACACTAAAGACGGCTATGGCATAAAAGCCTTAGGTGCCAGTGGTGTTGATGTTGCAGTTATTACAGGCCGACAATCCAACATTGTTCAAACTCGTATGACAGCATTAAATGTTAAGCATATAGTGCAAGGACAAGAAGATAAACTTCCGGCGTTAAAAGCTATGGCGAAGTCACTTAACCTACTACCAGAGCAAATTGCCTATATAGGTGATGACATGCCTGATTTTGAATGCCTTAATTATGTCGGTTTAAGTATTGCGGTAAACGACGCTCACCCTGCTATTTTAAAAATATGTGACTATATTACATATACACGCGGCGGTTTTGGTGCAGTGCGCGAGGTTTGCGATTTAATGATGCAAAGCCAAAACACCTTAGCTGATGCGACAGGCGCAAGCGTATGAATCGAATATACAGTGCGACAATCGCGTTTTTCCTATTCGCCGTAGCCACTTATGGTTTAATCGAATGGTATAGTGCGAAGGAAGTCGACACCAGTGTACTCGGTAACAGCAACGAACCAGAATTCATCGCAGAAAATCTTAATAGTGATGTTTATCAAGATGCTGGTAATTTATCATATGTAGTAGAAGCACAACGTATGGAACATTACGAGCAATTAGAGGTCACACACTTTGAATACCCACGTTATACCTTGTATCCAAAAAATAACAAACCGACTTGGCAAGTAACCGCCAACGAAGGCACTTTATACAATAACAACCGTGTAAGGTTAGAAAATCGTGTCAGGCTAATCGCCACTGACAAAGAGAGTTTAATTCAAGAAGTTCACGGGAAGAACTTAGAAATGGACTTGAAAAGCAATATAATTAGCTCAGAGCAAACTATTCTAATATTAGGTAAAGGATTTACTATGTATGGCTCAGGATTAATTGTAGACTTAAACACAACACAGATGACATTGACTGAACATGTACAAACCATTTATAAAAAAACTAAAAACTAAAGCAGCTTACTTAGCGGCATTAATATTATTAGCTCCTTTAGCAAGTGCTGAAAAATTTGATGTTGAGCAAGAAATTAAAATTTCTTCTTCACGACAAGCTGCCGATCTGAAAAACAAAATATTCAGCTACATTGATAATGTCATTATTTCTCAAGGTACACTGACCATTAATGCTGACTTGGTACAAGTTATCACGCAGGACAAAAGCGAAAATAAAACTTATATTGCTAAAGGTTCACCCGCTACATTCGAGCAAACATTAGAAGACGGTAGTCCAATTAATTTGCAAGCCAATGAAATTAGATACGAACCAGCAAAGAATATTGTCGTTATCTCTGGAAACGCTTTACTGACACAAGAAGGTAGTGAAGTAAGTGGCAGTAAAATCACTTATAACTTTGAAACTGAATACGTTAATGCTGAAAGTTTAGAAAACGCAAAAGTTGAAACTGTACTACAACCTAAAGCAAAAACAGAATTACCGAAAGACCTTAAGGAAAAGCTCAAGTAAATGTCGAATTCAACATTGTCTGCAACAGGCTTAGCAAAATCTTATAAAGGCAGAAAAGTCGTTAAAAATGTCAGTTTGGAAGTGTCTGCTGGTCAAATCGTTGGCTTATTAGGGCCTAATGGCGCGGGTAAAACCACCTCGTTTTATATGATAGTTGGCTTAGTCAATAATGATAGCGGTGCTATTGTTTTAAATAATGAAGACCTTACTCTGCTGCCTATGCATGAGCGCGCTCGTAAAGGTATTGGCTACTTACCACAGGAAGCATCAATATTTCGGAAATTGTCAGTTTATGACAATATCATGGCAATTTTACAAACCAGAAAATCATTGTCGGATGTTGAAAAAGAAGAAAAGCTGGAGCACTTGCTTGAGGAATTCAATATTGGTCATATTAAAGATAATTTAGGCATGAGCTTATCAGGCGGTGAACGCCGCCGCGTTGAAATTGCGCGTGCATTAGCCGCTGATCCAAAATTTATTCTGCTTGATGAACCTTTTGCTGGTGTTGATCCAATTTCAGTAGGTGATATAAAAAAAATTATCCTACACTTAAAGGAACGTGGTATTGGCATCTTAATTACCGACCATAATGTTCGTGAAACTCTCGATGTCTGTGAACACGCTTATATTGTTAGCCATGGCGAACTTATTGCAGAAGGTGATGCGGATCAAATTCTTGCAAACCAACACGTAAGAGATGTATACCTAGGCGAACAATTCACGCTATAGTTAATGGCAGGCTTTAGCAATAAAATAACAATGTTCTAAAAGTAACAGGGAAACGAAAACCTAAATGCGTCCTACTCTGCAGCTCCGTATCGGACAACAGCTAACAATGACTCCACAATTGCAGCAAGCAATTAAGCTGTTGCAATTGTCGACCTTGGATCTACAGCAAGAGATTCAAGAAGCGCTTGAAAGTAATCCACTACTTGAAATGGATGAAAATCAAACGAGCACCTCAGAAAGTACTCCAGACAATTTAGAAGAAGCATTTTCAGCTAGTACAAGTGCAAGCACCGAAGTGACTCCTTCAGATGGTAGCGAAGATTCAACGCCTACCATCGATGAAATTAGCTCTGCCGAAGGCCTCGCAAAAACAGATATTCCTGAAGAACTTAATACTGACACTACATGGGATGATAATTTCAGCGCAGGTGCTAGTAGTGGCGGTGTTGGTGTCGCTTCTGAAGATTATACTTATCAAGGTGAAACTAAAGACTCCATTCAAGACCATCTTATTTGGCAAATGGAATTAACGCCTTTTACCGAAACCGATCAAACCATTGCAATCGCTATAATTGAAGCTATAGACGAAGCGGGTTATTTAACCGTATCTGCAGAAGAAATTTTGGAAAGTGTTGGTATTGAAGACCTAGAACTTGATGAAGTTGAAGTCGTTTTAAAACGAATCAATGTTTTTGATCCTATTGGTGTCGCAGCACGCTCAATTCCTGAATGTTTGCTTATTCAATTGAACCAATTCTCCGAAGACACACCATGGTTAGCTGAAAGTAAACTAGCCGTTGGCGAATACATCGATTTATTAGGTAATCGCGACTACCGTCAATTGATGCGTAAATTGCGTTTGAAAGAAGACCAGTTACGTGAAGTCATCCGCCTTATTCAAACTCTCGACCCTCGTCCTGGCGACAGCGTTATTAAAAGTGAAGAACAGTATGTTATTCCTGATGTTTCAGTCGAGAAGAAAAATGGCCGCTGGACTGTTGAATTAAACCCAGACACCGCTCCTAAATTATCGGTAAATCAGCAATATGCTGCAATGTCGAGATCAATGAAGTCGACTAATGACACGCAGTTTATTCGCTCTAATTTGCAAGAAGCAAAATGGTTTATTAAAAGCTTAGAAAGCCGTAACGATACCTTATTAAAAGTATCTAACTGTATAGTACAACGCCAACAAGGTTTCTTCGAACATGGTCCTGAAGCTATGCGACCAATGGTGTTAAACGATATTGCTGAAGCGGTAGATATGCATGAATCAACAATTTCTCGCGTTACCACGCAGAAATATATGCACACACCACGAGGCATATTTGAACTTAAATACTTCTTTTCAAGCCATGTTAGTACCGAAAATGGCGGCGAATGCTCATCAACCGCTATTCGTGAATTAATTAAAAAACTAGTTGCTGCAGAAATTCCAGCTAAACCATTAAGCGATAGCAAAATGGCAGAAATTTTAGCTGAACAAGGCATTAAAGTGGCTAGGCGTACCATTGCAAAGTATCGAGAATCACTCTCTATACCACCATCGAATCAACGTAAAAGCCTATTATAGGCTTGGTTTATTAACCCGCAAAAGAGGATGACGCATATGCAAATTAATCTTACCGGACACCATGTCGCTGTTACCGATTCATTACGTGATTATGTCAATGGAAAATTTGAAAAATTAGAACGACATTTTGATCATATCAATAATGTTCATGTTGTTTTAACTGTTGAAAAACTCAATCAAATAGCTGAATCCACTGTACATTTAAGTGGCAGTGAAGTTCATGCTAAAGCAGAAAATAACGATATGTACGCTTCTATTGATTCTTTGATTGATAAGTTGGATCGCCAAATATTGAAATATAAAGGCAAAATAAACAAACATTAACGTCCCTTCGCATTAGGTTTTTGAAGTAATTATGAAGTTGCAAGATATCTTAACTCCGGACTGCACAATATGCGCAGCTCCGGGCTCTAGCAAAAAGCGCGTCTTAGAATATTTAAGCAGCTTAGCGGCAGAAAAGCTGGAAAGCCACGACACATTTCAATTATTGGAAAGTTTGGTTAAGCGAGAAAAAATGGGTTCAACCGGCATCGGTAATGGCATTGCCATTCCTCATGGACGTTTAGAAAATGCCAGCAAGCCAATCGCCGTTGTAATCACTACAGAGCAAGCAATAAATTTTGATGCCATTGATCATCGCCCTGTCGATATCTTTATCGCATTGTTTGCGCCGGAAGAAGAGTGCCAAAATCACTTATGCACCCTACAAAGCATCGCGCAAATATTTCGCGATAAACAATTTTGTAAACAAGTCCGTAAATGTGAGAATAACCAAGCACTTTTCGAATTAATCCAACAAGCGAGTTAAATACCAGTGAAATTAATCATTGTCAGTGGCCGTTCCGGCTCAGGTAAAAGTGTTGCACTGCGTGTATTAGAAGATTTAGGCTACTACTGTGTCGATAATATTCCAGTAAATTTACTACCTGCCTTAACGCATACCGTTATTAATGATTACGAAAATGTTGCCGTTAGCCTTGATGTCCGTAACTTACCTGCAGACCCAAATGACGTGCCGGAAATTATTGATTATCTCCCTAGCGCAGTTGAGTTAAATTTACTTTATTTAGACGCTGATGATAGCGACCTTATTCGTCGTTTTAGCGAAACACGACGCCTACACCCTTTGATTAAGCAGAACATAGCTCTTGATCAAGCTATAGCGCTAGAAAAGCAACTGTTAGAGCCAATTGCCACACGCGCACATTTATATATTAATACTAGCCAGCTCTCACCGCATCAGTTGGCCGATTTAGTCAGAGAAAGAATTCTGGGTAAAAAGTCTGGCACTATGGTGGTGGTATTTGAATCGTTTGGCTTTAAGCATGGCGTACCACAAGATGCAGACTATGTATTTGATGCTCGCTTTTTGCCTAACCCCTATTGGGATAAAGAATTAAAAGCTCACACAGGTTTAGATAAACCGGTACAAGACTTTCTCGCGACTCAACCTATAGTCACTAAGTTTATCTGGCAAATTAATAGTTTTATGATGACCTGGTTGCCACACCTTGAACGTAACAATCGTAGCTATGTCACTATCGCGATCGGCTGTACAGGTGGTAAACATAGATCAGTTTATATTGCCGAGTTACTCGCAAATAATATGCGTAAAGAGCGGGTTGACGTGCAATCTCGCCACCGTGATTTAACGCTTGCTAGCACTTAACTAACGGATTAACGACATTCACTATGCCGATTAACCGCAAAGTAAAAATCATCAATAAGCTTGGGCTTCACGCCCGAGCAGCGTCTAAGTTGGCCCAGCTAAGCCAAAAATTCAGCGCCACGATTACCTTAGATTTAGACGGCAACAGTGCCGATGCCAATAGTATAATGGGCCTAATGCTACTAGCTGGTGCACAGGGAAAAATCGTCAGCGTAATGGCCACTGGTGAAGATGCAGAACAAGCCTTGAATGAGATTTGCCAATTATTTAGTGATAAATTCGACGAAGCCGAATAAGTAACACTCGCTTATCTGTTCAACCAGTTATTAAGTCAATAAAAAAGCTGCGAAAAGTGGTAAATTACGATAAACTCATTGTCGATGTTTATTAAAAGTTCACTGCAACATTATCTTAATAAACATCCTTCATAATAAAAAATATCAATTTCGTTTTGCAACGGCACAGGACAACAATATGCCGGAAGTTTCTGAACAAGAGTACAGCCACCAACGTCTACAGCAGGTTAATGATGCCCTCGGTAGTGGTATGTATGTCTATGTCCGAAAACTACTGCAAGACATGCCTGCGTTTGATCTCGCCTTATTATTAGAATCATCGCCAACGAAAAGCCGTACCGTACTTTGGCAATTAATCGATGCTGATCATCACGGTGAAGTACTTGAAGAGCTTAATGAAGAAGTTCGAAAAGGTATTCTTAAAAATATCCGTCCAGAAAAGCTTGCTGAAGTCGCAGAAGGCATGGACGTTGATGATTTAGCAGAAGTTTTCCGTACTCTGCCTGACAGTGTATATCGTGAAGTTCTGAGTTCAATGGACTCGCAAGATCGCAGTCGTGTAGAAGCCGCACTGTCATACGAAGAAGACACTGCCGGCGGTATCATGAACACTGATACCATTTCCATTCGCCCTGACGTTACCGTCGACGTAGTATTAAGATACTTGCGTTTACGTGGCGAATTACCGGAAGCAACTGACTCCTTTTACGTTGTAGACAGGGAAGATCATTTCATTGGTGCCGTATCATTATCAGCCATCGTTACAGCAAAACCAGAAACGATTGTTTCAACGCTGATTGATGATGAAATAGAAGCAATTACCGCTGATATGAACGAAAAAGACGTTGCGCAACTATTCGAACGGCATGATTGGTTTTCCGCACCTGTTGTTGATGAAGAAGATCGCTTACTCGGCCGTATTACCGTTGATGACGTGGTTGACATTATTCGTGAAGAAGCTGAACACTCGATGATGAGTATGGCGGGTTTAGACGATGAAGCTGATACCTTCGCGCCCGTTTTAAAAAGTACCCAACAACGCTCTGTTTGGTTGGGGGTTAACTTAATAACCGCATTATTAGCCGTTGCCGTATCAAGTATGTTTGAAGGCATTTTAAGCCAGTTAGCCATACTCGCAGTGTTAAACTCTTTAGTTCCTAGCATGGGCGGCGTCGCTGGTAATCAAACCTTAACCTTAGTTATTCGTGGTATTGCTTTGGGGCATGTTGGCGAAAGTAACTCACGAATTTTACTTTATAAAGAATTAGCTGTTGGCTTCTTTAACGGTATGATTTGGGCCATATTAATCGCAACCGTAGTGGCTATTTGGCAGCAAAACATCATGTTAGGGGCAATAATCGCTTTTGCCATGTTGATGAATATGACTGCAGCTGGTATTGCAGGCGTTACCATCCCATTGATGTTAAAAAAGATGAATATTGACCCTGCACTGGCTGGCAGTGTTATTCTAACGACCATCACAGATGTAGTTGGTATTTTTGCCTTTTTAGGTACCGCGACATTGTTTTTAGGCACTTAAACCTTAATCTTTCTGTTAAGTAGCTAGGTGTTGCCCGCATTCTTTCACAGCTATGTGACCGCGCGCCCGAATATATACATTCTTAGTATCCATGCATCCGTGTTTTATAGTACGTCCTAAACATACAAAGCGAGCTCTTGGCTCGCTTTTTAATTAACTAAACAAATTTCCAACTTAAACGTTAGGCAACTCGATTAATTACCTGCTACTTGCATTTCGTTAATAATAATTGAGCCTGTTCGAATGCTACCACGCATATCAATATCATTGCCGATAGCAACAATGCCCGCGAACATATCTTGCAGCTTGCCCGCGATAGTAATTTCATCAACTGGGTAAGCGATTTCGCCATTTTCAACCCAAAATCCAGCTGCGCCGCGTGAGTAATCACCGGTTACAACATTAACGCCTTGGCCCATTAATTCGGTTACCAATAGTCCTGTGCCTAGAATTTTCAACATCGCATCAAAATCGCCACCTTGACCTGATTCTTTTATGCCTAACTGCCAATTGTGAATACCACCGGCATGACCCGTTGATTGCATACCAAGCTTACGGCCTGAATAACTTGTTAATAGATAAGTTGCTAAGCGACCATCGGTGATAATTTCACGGTCTATCGTTGCAATTCCTTCACTATCAAAGGCGCTACTTGCTAAAGCCTTTTTCAGATGCGGACGCTCACTGACCGACAAAAACTCAGGGAACACTTGCTTATCAATTGAATCCATCAAAAATGATGATTTTCGATATAAGTTACCACCACTTATTGCTGCAATGTAGTGACCAAAGATACTATTGGCAATATCTGCACGAAACATCACAGGTACTTTAGTTGTTGCCAGTTTGTGTGCGCCTAAACGTGAAAGCGCTTCAATTGAAGACTGTTGGCCGATTTTAGTCGCACTATCCATAGCGTCAAATTCACGACTAACGGTGTACGCATAATCACGTTGCATATCTTCGCCTTCATTGGCGATCATCACACAGCTTAAATTATGACGTGTACTCGGGTAACCGACTAATTGACCATGACTATTACCATAAACTTTAAAGCCTTCAAAACTTGCTAGTGTCGCGCCGTCAGAATTAGTAATACGTTCATCATAGGCAAGAGCAGTGTCTTCACATTCTTTAGCTAGACTAATCGCCTCTTCTGTAGACAGTACTTTTGGGTGATATAAATCTAAGTCTTCAGGGTTCATCACCAATAATTCTTTATCAGCTAAGCCAGAACAATCATCAACAGAGGTATATTTAGCTATATTTACTGCCGCTTCAATCGCTTGCTTCAAGGCTTTTTCAGATAAATCAGCCGTAGAAGCACTACCTTTACGACCTTCTTTATATACGGTAATACCCAGCGCACCATCGCTAGTAAACTCAACATTTTCAACTTCCCCTAAACGCGTACTCACACTTAAGCCTTGCTGACGGCTCATGGCAACTTCAGCACCATCAGCGCCTAATGATTTGGCCATTGCCATTGCGTCGTTAACGCGCTGCTTAACATGTTCTATTTGCGTTTGGATACTATCAGAATCGCTCATGGGTAAATTATTTCTCACATTTGTTCGCTATTTTTTTCGATACCAGCAACAGGAATGTTTTTGCTGTAACGGCTTTGTTGTATACTATAGGGAATTATCAATTTATTACCTAACATTATGACAAAGTCTGCCAATCAGATCGACGAATTAGAAGAAGAATTACTGAGTAAATCGGAAATAAAGCGTGAAATGCATCGACTGCAAGATTTTGGTCTTGTCATCGTAAAAATGTCTAAACACCAACGCAGCCGATTACCACTTACTGAAGAGCTAAAGCAAGCCATGGTAGTTGCTGACAAAATTACTAATAAGCATGAAGCATTACGTCGACATATTCGCCATATCGCTAAAATTCTGGCAGAAACTGATCTTGACCCCATCAAGCACGCAATGGAAGTGATGGCGAACAAACATCAACAAGAGTCGGTGAAGTTTGAAAAGCTTGAGCAAATGCGCGATGACGTAGTTACCCAAGGCAACGATAAAATTGAAGCCGTATTAGCGCAATTTGACACCATGGAAAGACAAAAACTTAGACAGCTTGTCCGTAATGCTAAAAAAGAGCATAGCGCTGAAAAAGTCGGTAAACATTATCGCGATTTATTTACTTACTTAAAAGAACACGTGGTGTTTTAGATACGTTCGAATTCAAGCTAAGTAAAAATAACGCCCTGATTTAACCATTTTATTTATGGTTAAATCAGGGCGTTTTTCATGCTATGTGCTTATTTAAAGTAATAAACAATCATTATCTGATTACAAAACGCTAAACTTACTAAATACTTTATATAATTCAGTACCTTGATTCACGCTTGCTGAGGCAAAATGTAAAATAGGGATCACAGGGTGATCTAAACTAATATAGTGTAATGGATCACCATCACCATAATTATCCATGCGCAGTATACGTGCTAATGGCTCCCCTGCAGGTAAAGGCTCACCAAAATCAGCTAAGTAGTCCACCATGCCGCCCATTGGCGAATATAACGCTTTATAATCTTCTAACATGCAACTGTAGCGAATCATGGCTTTCGGGTGGTAGTCATTAGAGCTAATCACATTCTGGTACTGTAAATAACTTAAAATACCCAGCGCATCTTGATGGGCTACGTCTAAATCAATTTGCTCTTGCGAACCCAGTTCAACAGTAAAACTTTCTTTAACGATACCACATTCGCCTTCAACATTATTTTTTCGTATAGAAAAGTCACGCCCAAGCACTTTAAGTGCTAACTGTAATTGCCACCAAGGACAAAAAGTAGCTTCATCTAACGCGCCATCAAAACTATTAGGGATCAATAAGGTATGCGGAATATCGAAATACTTAGCACTTTCTTTTGCGTACTCTGGGCAATACAAATGTTTACTTGAGATAGGACCTGTGTGCAAATCTAGCACAATATCTGCTTGGTGAGCTAAGCGTTGCAATTGATAAGCAATTCTTTTCCCTGTCGTTAAGCCATAAATACTATGATTAAGTTTTTGCTCAATTTGCTCAAGCATTAACGCTTTAAACGCAGCCTCAATATTTTCACTACTACAATTTACATATTCTTGTGCAAACGGCTCAATAATACTGGCGTCAAAATGGAACATACGATTCCAATTAACCCCAGTTATAGGGTCAAATCTACCTAAGGTATACTCGCCATTTTTATGATTACAGCCAACCGGATTCGCATATGGCACTAAGGTAATATCACCCTTTAGTTCAATGTACTTTAATTGCTCTAATAGCTGAAAAATAACCGCATTGCCCTGTACTTCTGCACCATGCATATTCGCTTGAATATAAACGCTAGGGCCTTGCTGTGAACCATGTTGAGAGCCTTTAATACGATATACTGGTACCGTCAGTGCTGCACCACTGGCCATTTCACCAACGTGCATCACTTCTTTACTAATTGAATTCATAAATAACCTTTTTATCGACTACCACAGCCATTAGCGTAAATACCAAGAGGCGGACTCTGCTGCACTTATCAGCTCCATTTCACCAACACACATCACTTCTTTACGAATTACATTCATACATAACCTTTTTATCGACTACCACAGTCACTAGCTCAAATACCAAGAGGCAGACTTTGCTGCACGTATCAACTCCATCTCGCCAACGTGCATCACTTCTTTACTAATTGGGTTAATAAATTACCTTTTTATCGACTACCACGGCCATTAACGTAAATACCAAGCAGCAGGCTCTGCAGCACGTACTAACTCAATCTCTCCATTTTTCAGCACATATTCAGCCGCTATTTGATGACAGAGAAAAAATGGCATACTTTCAGTGAAGCCATAAGCACCTGATAAACCAAAAATCAACTGGTCATCGACTGCAATATCTTGTGGAAAAGCTAATCGACCGAGCTTATCCAAGCTAGTACATAACGGGCCGTGAACATCGAAGTTGACTAATGACTCAGTAGACTCTCGCAACATTACCGCAGGAAATGCTTGCTCAGTAATTGCCGGTCGTAATAAATGATTGATACCACCAGCTAACACGAGTTGTTGCTGTTGAAAGTTTTGCTTTTTATCAACCACTGACGTGACGTAATAGCCTGATTCAGCAACCGCATAACGGCCGAGTTCAAGCCATAGTTCCTTAACGCTAGCTCGTGCTTTTATTTTCGCTAAGTCATCAACAATACGTTGCCAACTTAACGTCTGACCTTTTTGTAAATAATCAACACCTAAGCCGCCACCTAAGTCGAGTACTTCGAGCGTCATGCCAACTTGTTCAGCTAGCTGACTTAGTGGCTCAACCATTTGTGACCATAACTGGTACATTTTTTCATTGCTGAGCATATTGCCCCATTGAAATATATGTAGACCATTAATATTTAATGCTGGGAAGTCACAGACGTTAATTGTTTGCCACTCATCACACGATAAACCAAAAGGCGTCACTTCATTGCCACCAAGCGGATTTTTTTCACCATCGGGCCACTGTAGTTGCACTCGAAGTAGTACCTGAGGTTTGCAATCCAGCTCTATCGCCGATTCATTAAGCCACTGCAGCTGCAACAAACTTTCAACAACAAAGGTGTTAACACCTTGCTGTAAAAAGGCTTTCATTTGGCGCTTTGACTTAGCAGGCCCAGTATTAAGAATACGCTTAGCGGCAACATTTTGCGCTAACACTTGGCTTAGCTCACCTTGACTGGCAACGTCAAAATTAAAACCTTGTTCAGCTAAGGTAGTAATAACGCGTGACAAAGGGTTAGCCTTAACAGCAAACCAAAGTTTAATCACATCTTGCTGCATTAACTCTGACAAGTGTTGCGCAAGCGCATCTAAATCATAAAGAAAAAAGCCAACTTCATCTTCATCAATTTCGTCGGTATTTACCTGCAACTGATGGCGATTTTTCAATACTTTAAGCACTGTAGGATTAAGCCAATTTGGTCTAAATCTAGCGCTTAACTTTTCTTGTGTTGCTTTCATTTTTTGCCCTAACGTAAAACAGCTTCAAGTTCTAATGCCGCATTACTTTTCTCATCACGGTATTTAACAATCAATGCACATGCCATATTCAAGCCCTGTTTTTCTGCCCAACCACCAGAAATAGGACGAGTTCCTGGTACAACAACGGCATTTTCAGGAATATCGGCGCCTTTCTCTAGCATAATATTATTAACACAATCATAAACTGGCACTGAGGCTGAAAGCGAAACCCCTGGCGCTAATACCGCTCCTTTTTTCACTACAATGCCTTCAACAATAATCACGCCAGCACTAAGAAAAGCGTTATCTTCAATAATCACCGGGCTTGCTCCAATAGGCTCTAGCACACCACCAATTTGGACCGCCGCAGAGACATGAACATTTTTACCTACTTGTGCACATGAGCCAATGAGCGCGTGGCTATCAATCATGGTGCCGCTATCAACAAATGCACCAACATTGATATAAGCAGGCGGCATAATAATCACCCCAGGAGCAACATAAGCACCGCGGCGAACTGATGAGCCACCCGGTACCATGCGGACATTATCACTAACTGAAAATTCACGCGCCGGTAAATTATGCTTATCAACAAAACCCTGATATATGCCACCAAATTCAGTATTATCACCGGCTTTGAATGCCGCTAATATTGCTTGTTTTACCTCAACGTTAGCACTCCAATTACCACAACTGCTTTGCTCTGCTGCACGTACACTACCTGATTCTAATGCTGTTAAAGTTTCCTGCCAGTTCATTGGTTTACTTCTCTTAAATTACTTGTTGATAAAGGGGCTGATTGGGTATTATTGAGCGCAGGTTCAAAAGCAAATGATGCTTCACCATTGTTTTTAAATGATTGATTTGCAGCCCATTGCTGAATTTTCTGATGAATAGTGTGCAAATTGTGATCGCTAGCTAACTCTTCTTGGCATAATGGCAAACGCAATGTCGCTGTACTAATAACGGCTAATTCGGTCATTAATAATTTTACCGGAATAGGACTCGTGACTTGAAACAGCGCGTCAATGGCATTGTGCCAAAGTGGAAAGAGGTCATCACATTGCTGAGATAATGCTAACGCCACATAACGCTGGGTTTCCTGCGGCCAAACATTGGCACAAACCGACACTAAGCCACGCACACCGGCATTGGCTAAATAGGGCATCATGGCATCTTCACCACTGAACAGTTCGATATCGGGGCAATGCTGGCGATAGGCTAATAGCTTGTTAAGATCACCACTCGCTTCTTTAAGTGCCCAGCAATTTTCATGGTGTTGCAATGCTTGTAATGTCGAAATGGCAATTTCGACACCACTTCGTGATGGCACGTTGTATAGCATACAAGGGAAGTCTGCAGCGTCGAGCAAAGCTTGGTACCAAGCAGTTTGCCCAATCGGCCCTGGCTTGGCATAAATTGGGCTACCAAGTAGATATGCGCTAATAGGAAGTTGATTACATTGCTGTATCCAAGCCAATTGCGCAGCAAGGTTATGGCCTCCAACAGCAACCATCAAAGGCACATCAAGCGACAATGCCACAACAAACTCTACAATAGCGAGCTGTTCTTCATTTGTTAATGCCAGACCTTCACCTGTACTGCCTAGCAATAAAATACCATTGGCTGCAGCATTTTGTTGCTCAGCAATAGCTTGTAAGCTGACATAATCAATAGCGCCATCACTAAGTAATGGTGTGATCAAAGCCGTCCATACAATGGGAGATTCCGATTTTTGGAGTGTTTTACAATATGTTATTTGATTCATTTCTCTCGAACTCGTTTCGTTCGGAGAACTTATAGGCGCTTGCAAAAGCCAAATTCAAGAAATGAATTTTGGCCTTAACAAAGGCCAGAAGCTCTCCACCTAAAAGGTGACAGTTGCAAGGATTCAACCTAGCACTAAGCATAAAATATGACTTAGCGACAACAACCGATATTTGTATCAACAAAAATACAATTACCTCGGCGTTTTCCCCCCTCACTATTGCTCACTAGAGTTTGAACTCTTCACAATAGCTACCTGGTAAACGCTCCTCTTCTGGCCCTTCATCATTAGGCTAGTTACAAAGTGAACTAACCCAACTGGAATAAGGGACTAAATTATTAAAACATTTAAATCTAAGTCTCGTCAATAGACGTCTAAACGTATATTAACAATAAAAATCTAATTTATTGATAAACTTGATCTTATTTCTTTTTCTAAAATAGATATTCGATCTTGCCCCCAATAGCTAAAGTTTTTCATTTTAAAACACGGCACTCCCCAAAACGCTAAACTTGTCAGTTCTGCTTGGTTATTATCAGCCCACTGTTGCCAATTGTTTTCAGCTTTATAGGCATGCGCAGCTTGTTTATCTAATGCTAACTCTTCGATAATAACGTCGATATTCTCGGTGTCTGATAAATCAATATTCTCTACATAGACCGCGCGAAAACACGCCAACATGTACTCTTTATCCTTACCTTGTTGCTGTGCCCAAGCAAACATACTATATGCGTTGATGACGCCATCACCTAAGGGATCTACAAAACCATTAAATTCAATATTAAGCTTTTTCGCTTCCCTTAAAGCATCCAAATAGATGTATTTTTGCTTAGCGATGGGAATTGAAGCACCGCGCATCAATAAAGGTAAAACAGGTTTAATCACTAGTTCAAGTTGATAGCGCTCGGCCAATGCAAGAGCTTGCACAAAACCCAAATATGAATAAGGACTACGTAAAGACAAGAATATTTCTAGTTGCTGTAATTTTACGTTAATTGTTGGCTGTTTTTTAAAATCAGTAAACTTTGTGCTAACAAGTTCCTTACTGACATTTACATCGGCCAATAATTCATTACTAACCGATGTTATCAAGCTGTGTTGCTCTAAAGCCTTTTCAAAATGAAAAAGTCTATCTACGCCAACAAACCAATCTCCAGCAAAACAAATAGCAGCAGCACAATAATGCCCCTTATTTTCAAGTCGAGCTTGGTTTTTCACTTGATGGGTAATAGTCGGTGTCGACGCGACATAGTGTTCACTATAAGTACCGCCCCAAGTTTGTAAAAAAACTTGCTCGGCATTATTGATATTATTAGGCAGCAATTGCCAAGCTTGCTGACCTGTAGAAAATAACCTTGACGAAGGAACTTTATCTATTTTCACTAATTGATATTGCTCTGCAATTAAATTAGCATCTTGAATTGCCCATTGTCGATGCAGCTTTGGAGCTATTGTCACTCCAGGTAAAGCCCCCCAAATAAAGAATATCTTTAACTCTACTTCATATTGTTTCTGTAAACGAGCTAGCATTTGTACCAGCATAAAACTGTGAGGATCGTTTAACGCTAAATATACTTCTGCCTGTGCACTTTTCCCAAAAAAACGCCCTAATAGAAAATAACGGAAGGTCAAAAGCTTTTGCCTATTTCGGCTATGTAGCCATTTTATTTTCAGGCGAAAAATCATTTTATTAAAAATAGCCAACTCCTTTAGGACTATTGATGGCGAGATGTTTAAAATCGCGTAGAATAGCTTGCATTATTACATACTAAAAATAATCTCTGCGCATATTTGTAGCAAAATACGTACAAAAAATCGCAAGTATTATAATGAATTAAGCGCAAACACAGGTAATTCCATGGCAATCAGCAATATTAATCAACTGTTAATACGAAATATCGATAGTATTTCAGCAACTACTCCTCTTTTCGTTAATATTGTTAATGATGGCATTATTGCCGAATATCTGACTCATCACACCACGGCAAAAATAACTTGTTACCACACTAATTTTGCTGATTACAAACTCAGCCAAATAGCAAAAAACAACCAAGTTACCAGCCATTTCTGTGTTGAATATAAAGCTCAAGCAAAACATGACTTAGTGATCATTAACTTTCCTAAAAGTAAGGCGGAATTTGGCTTTACACTGGCGATGCTTGCTGAATCAATGACAGAAGACGCTACGGTTATTATTGTTGGTGAAAACAAAGGCGGTATTAAATCGGCAGATAAGTTAAGTAACAACTACTTAAACTTTTGCAATAAGGTTGATGCCGCACGTCATTGTTTGTTGTATGTTGGACAATTTCAGTCAGATTTACCAAAATTTGAACTTGATAAATTCTATAAATATTACTCAGTAACCGTTGCTGATAAACAGCTAAAAATAGCGGCATTACCTGGCGTTTTTAGCCAGAATGGCTTAGATGTTGGCACCGATGTCTTGTTAGAAAACTTACCGCTATCGATAAAAGGTAAAGTGCTCGACTTCGGTTGTGGTGCTGGCGTTATTGCTGCCTGTATTGGTAAACTTTTTCCCAACACAAAGCTCACTTTAGTCGATGTTAGTGCCTTAGCATTACAGTCAGCAAAAACGACTTTAGCACTCAATGAACTAAGTGGAGAATGTCTTGCATCAGACAGTCTTTCAGATGTGAAAGAGCGCTATGATTTTGTTATTTCTAATCCGCCATTTCATCAAGGTGTTAAAACCCACTATGCAGCAACCGAGCAATTTTTAACGAAAATCAAGCAACATTTATCTACTCACGGTTGTATTACCATTGTCGCGAATAGCTTTTTAAAGTATCCGCCAATTATGGAAAAAGCCATCGGAGAGACAAAAACGCTAGCGATAAAGAAAGGTTTTGCCATTTACCAATGTTTTACCAAAGGTAAAAATCAAAATAACTAGCACAAAGCCATTGTTGAACACCCCAAGGTTTTCTACAATCATACTATTCGTCATTAACTGAGCTTAATATTTTATGCCAACAACACGACGCATTTGGTCAATTCGACGATTATTACTACTCTCGATTATTGGCTTTGTTATTGTCTTTAGCATTATTAATCTCGCCATCATTTCACAGCAATACAGTAATAGTTATAATAACTTAGCCGCAAATCACATTAAATATTGGGCGAATGAATTGGCGGACGACAGTAAAGATTATCTCGTTAATTCCAATCGTCAGCGCTTAAAAGATAGTCTCACCATTTCTCATCAAATTCCCAACTTAAATTATTTACATATTTATCAACTCAATAGTCAAAGTAATAAGCTTGAGCTATTTTATAGTTACAAACGCAGCGAACGACGTTCTGCTATTTCTGAAAAGTCTTATGAAATTAATAATTTACTTGAGCCAAGATTTAAAGAAAATTACCTTGAGTATATGCGCCCAATTAAGGTGGATAACAAAGTCATTGGCTATGTTTATCTACAAAATAGCAAAGAACACATAACATTAATCACAGATAAGTTGTTCAGCACTAGTGTGCTGATTATTTTTATCTTCTTGCTTTTAGCTATATTTATTGTTCTGCAGTTGGATCGATATATCGGCGCGCCATATGTTTCTTTAGTAAATACTGTACAAGTGGCCGCCAGACAAAAAGATTTTCTGCAAAAGTGCCAAGCCCAGCCTTATCGCGAGGCAGATATACTCGCACGTAATATCAATATATTATTTGCTCGAATGGAAAAGCACATTGCGCAATTAAATGCCGCAGAACAACAAACACTCGAACACTCACATGAACTAGAAGATAAAATTAATAAACGTACCGCAGCATTAAAAGAGTCAAACCAAGAATTACTTTCTACTTTAGAGAAACTGCACCAATTTCAAGGCCAACTGGTTGAAAGTGAAAAAATGGCTTCATTAGGAGACATGGTCGCAGGTGTTGCCCATGAAGTGAATACACCAATAGGCTTAGGTGTGACAGCATCAACATTGCTCGCCGATCGCATTGAAGAAATCACCGCGGCCTTTGAAGACAAAACATTAAAATCTAGTCAGTTAAAAAAGTTTCTGCACGAAGGCGGTGAAAATATTGCCATTATTTATCGTAATTTGAATCGTGCAGCAAACTTAATCTCTAGCTTTAAAAAGGTTGCGGTAGACCAATCAAGCGAAGAAATTCGCAGCTTCAATGTTAAAGAGTTATTAACTGAAGTATTACTAACTTTAAGACCACAATTACACAGTTTACCTTACACCATTGATATTGACTGTCCGCAGGATCTTAACATTTCCAGTAAACCTGGGCCTATCAATCAAATATTAATTAATTTGATTATGAATTCAATTATTCATGGTTTTGAAGGCAGAGAAAACGGAAAAATAACCATTAGCGTGATGCCATTGAGCAACCAACTTAATCTACTTTTTCAAGATGATGGTATCGGTGTCGACAAAACTATTGAAAATAAGGTCTTTGAACCTTTTACCACAACAAAGCGTGGCGAAGGCGGCAGCGGGTTAGGTTTACACTTGGTCTACAACTTAGTCACACAAGCACTTGGCGGTACAATAGTGCTCAACAGTGAGCTTGGCAAAGGTGTCACAGTTGAGATTAATTTTCCTATTAACTAATTGTTTGATCTAAACGGAACAATTATTAAGCGGATTGCTTTACTATTGCGTTATTAAAGGTGTCGATGATTGTTTTTTAGTACAAGCTTCTATACCATTAGCCAATATTTATAAGTCTTGTAATCGTCTATAATTACAAGAGCCTAATCAATAACTGTTAACTATTGGTTTACAATAAACTAGATAAAACTGGACATTTAACATGCAAAAACCACACATACTCATCGTAGAAGACGAAGACGTAACACGCTTTAATCTACGAAATCTATTTGAAGCTGAAGGCTACCGTGTATCCGAAGCAATAGATGGTGATAGCATGGATAGCGAATTAAAAAACAATACCATTAACTTGGTAATTATGGATATCAACCTACCCGGTAAAAACGGCCTACTATTAGCGCGTGAATTAACCAGCAATGATGACCTCGCGTTAATTTTCTTAACGGGTCGAGATAGCGATATAGATAAAATTTTAGGATTAGAAATTGGTGCAGATGACTATCTAACCAAACCATTTAATCCTCGTGAACTCACCATTCGCGCTCGCAACATTCTAAATAGAATGTCGAGTAGTAAAACCGAATCAAGCGATTCAATTATCAGTTTTAATCAGTGGTCACTTAACGGCAACTCAAGAAAAATGACCTCACCTGATAATAAAGAAATTTCTATCCCACGTGGAGAATACCGCGCATTACGTTTATTAATTGCTAATGCAGGGCAAATTGTTACACGTCAGCAATTGATCAAAGAAATGACTGGCAGAGATTTACGTACTAATGACAGAACCGTCGATGTTACCATCCGTCGCTTACGTAAACATTTTGAATCTGTTGAAGATGCACCAGAATTAATTAATACTATTCATGGTGAAGGTTACCGCTTTATTGGTAGTGTCGATTAAGCAGTATCCACTGCTTTCATCTAAATATATCTAGACCAATGCAGGTTAAATATTTTAACCTGCTAGCGCTTTTACTTCTTAGTAAACATATTCTTATTAAAACCTACTGACTAGACAGCCATTGCTTAAAAGCATCGATAGCCTGTTGATTCATTAACTTTAAAACATTCAAATGCTCTACTTTCATTGACCACGCATCGGTTGATTTTTCGATTGCGATAAGCTTTTCATGAACTTGAGATAAACCAGCGCTGGCAGCTGAGCCTTTCATTTTATGACAATGTTCTTGCCACTGCTTTTGATCTTCCCGAGCGATAGTTTCATCAATTTCTGAAAGATAAACCTGAGACTGTTGCACATATAAATCTAGCATTTGCTGCAATACATCTACGTCTAATGCTTCTAAATAACCATTAATCAAGGTTAAGTCTAAATGTTGAATCGTCGCCATGAAGTTTCCTTAGGGAAATAGTTTTGTGCCATTTTTATATTTACCATTTTCACCGTATTAACCGAAGAATACAATGCAATGGAACTTAATATTCATGCTGTTTACCTCTGCTATTAAAAGTAAATATCATATATTTGATCAATATCATTATCGCTATGACAAGCATTGCTTTTAGCGGGTGGATCGTTCAAAATGGCGCCCTTTTTAAGGTCACTGCATTATATGCCACTTTATAATTACAAAAGTGGGATCTATCAACTTTTCAGATAGCAATGCTAATTATAATTTTTACTATGTACTGCAGTTACACGATAGCCCTTTACATAGTGCACAAGCGAATAGCGGAGTCAAAATGCCAACAATAATGCCTGATATAGCAAATCATACCACAGCACAAACTGAGGGAACTTTGGATTGGGTCGGCATGAGTAATATAGAAATGCCAATCATGGTTGCCTCAAAGGGTCAATCAGAGCGTATGGTTTCAGCTTATGTTGATGCGTTTGTAAACCTTAAAGAGCCAAAAGCAAAAGGCATTCATATGTCGCGTTTGTATTTACTCCTTGACGAGTTATCTAATTCAAACGTACTTAACCATCAAAGCTTAGTGACTTTGTTAGATGGTTTTATTAGCAGTCACCAAGAGCTAAGCGACAACGCAAAAGTACAATTCAACTTTGACTACCACTTACGCCGTAAGTCACTTATTAGTGGCAAGCAAGGCTGGAAAGCTTATCCAGTTACGATTACTGGTCGTTTAAATAAAGGTCAATTAGATATTGAGCTTTCTGTTGATGTACGTTATTCGTCAACTTGCCCATGTTCAGCGGCATTAGCTCGTCAGCTGATCCAGAAAGCATTCAAAGATAAGTTCACAGCAGGTGCAAGTGTTGACCTAGAAACAGTACATGAGTGGCTTGGCACAACAGAAGGTGTTGTTGCAACGCCTCATAGCCAACGTTCAGTTGCTGAAATTAAAGTAAAATTAAATAGCACAACAACAGAGTTCCCGATCACTGATTTAGTTGACTTAATTGAGAATTCACTTAAAACACCAGTACAAGCAGCAGTTAAACGTGAAGACGAACAAGAGTTTGCATTGCTAAATGGCCAAAACTTGATGTTCTGTGAAGACGCTGCCCGTCGTTTACAGCACACAATGAATACCACAGAACAGTTTGATGACTTCTGGTTACGTATTAATCATTTAGAATCGTTACACGCTCATGACGCCGTTAGTGTTACTACTAAAGGTGTTGCCGGCGGTTACCAGCCGTAATTAACGCTTGCTAACACACCTTAATAAGCTAAATATAGTGAAACCTTATTAAGGTCACACAACTTAGCTTACAAAGACTCAGCTAAAGCGTGAATAATACTTAAATTGATAAGCCCTAACAGTATCGAACTGTTAGGGCTTTTTTAATTTTATTGAAATGTTTTATCATTTTAAGCGTTTTATCACTAACTCCCCTGCCCAATCCATATTTTTCATTAAGTTGTTTACAGACTATCTTCACCTTATTCATAACGTTAATTAGCAGTCAAAGCAAAAATAGTACATTACAGACTCTGCTAACCTTTAAAAACAACACTATAACTTTGAATAAATATTGAATATAAATTTAATGAATACATTTTATTCCAGTAAAAACACCCATCAACAAAATGTAATTAAATTACAAAAACAAACTTAACCATTGCTTTTTATTGACATAAAACGGCTATAAGCCTAATAAAAATAGAGTAAACAGCGCTTAAATAAGCAATTCACGCTATAAATCGGTTAATAACCTGTAAAAAAACTACGAGCAAATACTCTATTTACATTGACGTTTCAATTGTAAATGTTTAATGTAAGAAATAATCCAGCAGCAAAATTTAGACTATTTATGCAAAATAAGCATAATTATATCCATTCAGGCTAAATTTAAAATCAATAGTTGGAGTGTTCATTTAGGAGAAGAGAATGCAGCTTTACGATCATACTTATCAAAAAGACAATTGCGGTTTTGGTTTAATTGCCCATCAACACGGCGAAAGAAGCCATAAACTGGTAAAGACTGCTATCCATGCTCTTGATAGGATGCAACATCGTGGCGGCATTGCAGCCGACGGGAAAACTGGAGACGGCTGCGGCCTGTTAATGCAAAAGCCTGATAGTTTTTTCCGTGCAATTGCCGAAGAAAACAATTGGCAATTAGGTCGAAAATACGCAGTTGGAATGATTTTTCTTAATCCTGATCCTGTCCAAGCAAACCTAAGTAAAGAAATTCTTGAAGAAGAACTTGCTCGTGAAACCCTTACACTCGTTGGTTGGAGAACTGTTCCTACTGACATCAGTACCTTAGGTGAAATTGCTAAAAGTAACCTGCCAACTATTGAACAAGTGTTTGTTGATGCCCCTCCTGGTTGGAGAAATCGCGATTTAGAGCGTCGATTATATATGGCTCGCCGCCGTGCGGAAAAACGCATAACGGATGAGCGCTTTTATGTTGCTAGCCTGTCTTGTTTAGTTACCATCTATAAAGGCTTAATGATGCCTGTAGATCTACCGAACTTTTATCTAGATCTTGCTGATATTCGCATGCAAACGGCGATATGTGTCTTTCATCAGCGTTTTTCCACTAACACTTCTCCACAGTGGCACTTAGCGCAACCTTTTCGTTATTTAGCGCACAATGGTGAAATAAATACCATCAAAGGCAACCGTCAATGGTGTCGAGCAAGATCATATCGTTTCCACTCACCTTTACTACCTGATTTAAAAGACGCCGCTCCTTTTGTTAACGAAAGCGGTTCAGACTCATCTTCGTTAGATAATATGTTGGAATTATTCCTTGCTGGTGGCATGGATTTATATCGTGGCATGCGTTTATTAATGCCACCTGCATGGCAAAATAGCCCATTAATGGATGACGATTTAAAAGCCTTTTACGAATTTAACTCCATGCATATGGAGCCATGGGATGGTCCAGCTGGTGTTGTGGTTACCAACGGTCGCCATGTCGCCTGTAATTTAGACCGCAATGGCTTGCGTCCCGCGCGTTATGTTATCACCCGTGATGGTTTTATCACCTTAGCGTCTGAAGTGGGCATTTGGGATTACGGTGAAGACGAAGTTATTGAAAAAGGTCGTTTAGGCCCTGGCGAGATGTTAGCCGTTGATACCTATACCGGTAAAATTTTCGACTCTAGCGCAATCGATAACGAATTAAAAGTTCGCCATCCTTATAGAGAATGGCTAGATAATAACATTCGCCGCTTAGTGCCTTTTGATAAATTAGACGCTAAGTTAATTGGCCAACGTGTATTTAGCGATAAAGAAATTTCTCAGTACCATAAAATGTTTAACTACAGCTATGAAGAAATTCATCAGGTAGTCAAAACGTTAGCCGAAAATGGCCAAGAAGCTACGGGGTCTATGGGGGATGATACTCCAATGGCCGTGTTATCAAGCCAACCACGTAATTTATATGATTATTTTAGACAACAATTTGCTCAAGTAACCAATCCACCGATAGACCCATTGCGTGAACGCTATGTCATGTCGTTAGGCACCTGTATTGGTCGTGAGCATAACGTATTCAATGAAACTACTGGTCACGCTGATCGTATTTTATTTGCTACGCCCGTATTAATGTATACCGGTTTAAAACAAATACGTGAGCTTGACCCTAAACATTACCGTTCTGATACATTAACGCTGAACTACGACCAAGAAGAAGGTTTAGAGGCTGCTGTATTACGTTTGTGTGACGAAGCTGAAGAGTTAGTACGCGAAAAAAACACTGTTATATTGGTACTATCAGACCGTCAAATACACAAAGGCATGTTGCCAATTCCCGCCGCTATGGCAGTGGGCGCAGTACAAAAGCGTCTAGTCGATCAACAGCTTCGCTGTGACTCTAATATTGTTGTTGAAACCGCTTCAGTGCGAGACTCACATCAATTCGCCGTACTGCTAGGGCTTGGTGCAACTGCTATTTACCCTTTCTTAGCTTACGAAACAATTGAACAATTAGTAGAGAAAAAGCAGATTGACTTAACCGCTCGTCAAGCCGTCGTTAATTACCGAGAAGGTATTAACAAAGGTTTGTTGAAAATACTGTCTAAAATGGGTATTTCTACCATCGCAAGTTATCGCTGTGCGGGACTTTTCGAAGTTATTGGCTTAAGTAGCAATATCATGCAACTTTGTTTTCCAGATTTACCGAGCCGAATTGCAGGAGCAGATTTCGTCGATATCGAGCAAGACAATATTAACCTTGCTCGCAGAGCATTTATGCCACACCAAAAAATTAACCATGGCGGACTTTTAAAGTATGTTCACGGTGGTGAGTATCATGCATATAACCCTGACGTTGTTAGCACATTGCAAACTGCGGTTAGAAGCGGTAATTACGATGACTATAAAATATTTGCCGGACAAGTAAACAACCGTCCTGCTGCCGCATTACGTGATTTATTGGCGTTAAAAGAAGATCAACAAGCAATCGACATTGCTGATGTCGAAACTGAAAGTGAATTATTTAAACGCTTTGATAGTGCGGCAATGTCAATCGGCGCATTAAGCCCAGAAGCACACGAAGCCTTAGCGATCGCGATGAACCGCTTAGGCGGTTATTCGAACTCTGGTGAGGGTGGTGAAGATGAACGTCGTTTTGGTACGGTAAAAAATTCGCGTATCAAGCAAATTGCTTCAGGACGATTTGGTGTAACCCCTCACTATTTGGTCAATGCCGATGTTTTGCAAATTAAGGTAGCGCAAGGTGCTAAACCAGGAGAAGGCGGACAACTACCTGGCGATAAAGTTACGCCGTTAATCGCTAAATTACGCTTTTCAGTTCCCGGGGTCACCTTAATATCTCCGCCACCGCATCATGATATTTATTCTATTGAAGATTTAGCTCAGCTTATTTTTGACTTAAAGCAAGTAAACCCAAAAGCGATTATTTCTGTCAAGCTAGTGTCTGGTCCTGGCGTTGGCACCATAGCTTCAGGAGTGGCAAAAGCTTACGCCGATTTCATAACTATCTCTGGTTATGATGGCGGTACCGGTGCTAGTCCACTGACCTCAGTAAAGTATGCTGGTTGTCCTTGGGAACTTGGCTTAGCTGAAGCACATCAATCATTAGTCACCAATGGCCTACGCCACAAAGTACGCTTGCAAGTCGATGGTGGCTTAAAAACAGGTATTGATATCGTTAAAGCCGCAATTTTAGGTGCAGAGAGTTTTGGCTTTGGTACCGCGCCTATGGTAACGCTTGGCTGTAAGTTCTTACGTATTTGTCATTTAAATAATTGTGCTACGGGTGTTGCAACTCAAGATGACGTATTACGTGAACAATTCTTTAAAGGCTTACCCGATCAAGTAATGAACTATTTTAAATTCATTGCTCAGGATGTGCGTGAGATATTAGCGGCACTGGGTGTAGAAAGCTTAACTGCAATTATTGGTCGTACCGACTTACTTGAAATGTTACCAGGCATCAGCGCTAAACAGCAGAAACTTGATTTGTCGCCTATTATCGCTCCAGTTATTGCCGGGGAAGATACCGCACTTTATCAAACACAAGACAATCAACCGTTTGACAAAGGTGAGCTAAACCAAAAACTTGTAGCACTAGCATCCGATGCTATTGCTCATAGCCAAGGTGGTGAGTATCGATTAACCATTCAAAACACCGACCGTTCTGTTGGCGCTTCATTGTCGGGTGAAATTGCCCGCCAACATGGCGATCAAGGTATGGCAGCTAGCCCAATAAAAGTATTTTTTATTGGTACTGCAGGTCAAAGCTTTGGTGTTTGGAATGCCGGTGGTTTAGAGATGACATTAACCGGTGATGCCAACGACTACGTCGGTAAAGGCATGGCTGGCGGTAAGTTAACCATCAAGCCACCTAAAGGTGTTGAGTATTTAAGCCATGAAGCCATGATTATGGGTAATACCTGTTTATACGGGGCTACTGGTGGCAAACTTTATGGCTGTGGTAAAGCCGGTGAACGTTTTGCAGTACGTAACTCTGGTTGTCACGCCGTTGTTGAAGGAGCTGGCGACCATGCCTGTGAATACATGACTGGCGGCATTATTACTATTTTAGGGCAAGTTGGCGTTAACTTTGGTGCAGGTATGACAGGTGGTTTTGCTTATGTGCTAGATGAAAATAACGACCTTGATATACGTTTAAATAACGAATCAATCGAAATGCTACCTATTGGCGAGTTGAATATTCATCAAGAACATTTACGCGGCATTATCAACCAACATTTCGACGAAACCAACAGTTTAAGAGCACAAGAGATTTTATCCCACTTCTCAACCTATGCTCCATTGTTTAAATTGGTGAAACCAAAAGCGGTTGATGTGAAAACATTGCTAGGTCATCACAGTCGTTCATCTGCAGAACTTCGTGTTCAAGCGCAATAGAGAAGAACACGAGTTGGAGAAATAAATTAATGAGTAAAAATGTTTATCAATTTATCGATGTCAAACGCATTGACCCGCCTAAAAAGGCAATAGAACAGCGAAAAATTAATTTTGTTGAAATTTATCAACCATTAAGCAATGAGCAAAGTGCCGGTCAAGCAGACCGTTGTTTAGATTGTGGTAACCCTTATTGTGAGTGGAAATGTCCTGTACATAACTATATTCCACAGTGGTTAGAGTTAGTTACTGAAGGCAAAATTTTCGAAGCTGCTGACCTTTGTCATGAAACCAACAGCTTGCCTGAAATGTGTGGTCGCGTTTGCCCACAAGATAGACTGTGTGAATCCGCCTGTACACTAAATGACGATTTTGGCGCTGTCACGATTGGTAATATAGAAAAATACATTACCGATACCGCGATTGCTCAAGGCTGGAAACCTGACTTATCTGAAGTCATTGCAACTGGAAAGCGTGTTGCAATCATTGGCGCTGGCCCCGCAGGCATTGCTTGTGCAGATGTACTAACTCGAAACGGTATCGATGTTGTTGTTTTTGATAAACATGCTCAAATCGGTGGTTTGCTAACCTTTGGTATTCCTTCTTTTAAACTCGAAAAGGATGTAATTCAAACTCGCCGAGAAATACTAGAAGGTATGGGCATTGAATTCCGCTTAAATACCAATGTAGGTGTTGATATTAGCTTTGCTGATATTAGCGAAGAGTTTGATGCCGTATTCTTAGCACTTGGCACATACACAGACATGACAGGCGGTTTTGATAATGAATCAGCTTCTGGTGTTTATAACGCTTTAGACTTCTTAATTGGCAATACACAAAAGTTAATGCAACTATCTGAAGCAGACGGTAATCAAAATGCTAAACCGTACGTTAACTTTTCAGATAAAAAAGTGATTGTATTGGGCGGTGGTGATACTGCAATGGATTGCGTGAGAAGCTCTATTCGACAAGGTGCTAGTGAAGTAACTTGTGCTTATCGACGCGACCAAGCAAATATGCCAGGCTCACCACGTGAAGTACAAAATGCGAAAGAAGAAGGTGTTAACTTTCAATTTAATATCCAACCTTTAGATATTGCTACCGACAAAGACGGTAACGCCTGTGGTGTTAAGTTTGTTAAAACCCAGCTTGGCGCACCGGATATAAATGGTCGCAGAAACCCTGAGGCTATTGAAGGTTCTGAATTTATTATGCCTGCAGATGCTGTTGTAATTGCCTTCGGCTTTTTACCTAGCCCGCCACAATGGATGAAAGATGCTGGCGTAGAAGTAGATAGCCGCGGCCGAGTAGTTGCGGTAGATAACAGTGATTTCGCCTTACAAACCAGTAAAGCTAATATTTTCGCTGGTGGTGATATGGTACTAGGCTCAGACCTAGTTGTAACCGCGATTGACCAAGGCCGAAAAGCAGCAATTGGCATACTGGACTTTGTTACTACCGAGCAACAAAAGCAAGCATAATAATTGTTGCGAATTTAACTAAAAAAACGGCATTAGCCGTTTTTTTAGTTATTAAATAATTAAAGCGCTACGCTGATCTGCTCAGCAATATGGCCTTACAAGCATTAGCATCACTCTAAATGTTTTACAGACATTTTATTACGGCCATTATCTTTTACCCAATACAGTTGCTCATCCGCAATACTTATCCATTGCTCGATTCTCTCCGCATAGCTAGCTTCTGCCGTCACTACACCGATAGAAATCGTAACACCTAGGTAGTGCTCTCCATCATAAGGAAAACAATGGCAGGCGATTTCTTCTCGTAACTCTTCAAGCTTTTGCACTACACCATGCTTTTCATCGTGTTGAGCAACAATAATAAATTCTTCTCCACCAAAACGAGCAACGATATCACTACGGCGGTCAAATTTACTTTTCATTAATTGACTAACATACTCAAGACAGTTATCACCAATAAGATGACCATACTCATCATTTAAACTTTTAAAGTTGTCTAAATCTAACATCGCCACCACCATTGTCGCTTTGTTACGCGATAGAATAGCTTGTAACTCGCTAAACTTTCTTTCTAAATAACGACGATTGTAAAGCCCTGTCAAGCTGTCTTTATTGGCTAACTCTTTTAACGCCTTATTCGCCTTATTAAGTTCACGAGTTCTTTTTTCTACTTTTTCTTCCAAAATAAACTGGTGCTTTAATAACAGCTCTTGTCCTTCTTGTAATTCGCGATATAAGGCTAAAAATTCAGTAGGCGCTTCAAACGGGATAGTTTTATAACCGTTTTTACCATCACCATGTGCTAGCTCTTTCAATGCAAAATCTAAAGGTTGATTCAAGGTATGGGCAAACTGACTTGCTAATAACACGACAAAAATAAAGATTACAAAAAGTGACATAAAAATAGTCAAATATTGCTGTTCAATTAAATGCAATAACTCAGCATATTCAACAATAACAAAGATTTTCCAATCATTTTTTAAATTCACTTGTCGATATAGATATTTCTTAGCATTGACTCCTTTTTCGCCAATAGTCATCAATTCATGCTTCAATTTTTCCTGTTCAAGTGAGAAGCTAAATGTCGATAAAGTCGTTAGAGCTAAGTCTTTATCAGCATATATCACATTATCATTTTCATCCGTCAGTATAATCGCTATTTTGCTACCGCTTTCTTCAATTTGTTTGGCTTCTTGCTCAAACATATTCAAGTTCAATGAGCCCTCAACAATACCAACAGGTTTATCACCGTTTTGATGATAAATAGGTGCGCTAACCGCCACAATAGGGTCAACGCCGAATCCCCGTCCTAAAAAAACAGGTGAAACATATTGAGCTTCATTATAAAAGGCCTGAGAAAAATATGTTCTATCAGCAATACTATAGCTTTCACCACTGATTTTTTTCATCCTATCACTAGGAGACGTTGCTATTAAATGTGCATTATGGTCCGCGATAAGCATGGTTAAATAGCCGGGATATAACTGATGAACGTTACTTAAGGCATCAGAATAACCACTTGGTTCAATTGCCGACAATTTACTTGCTGTTTGTGCAATAGCTTTTACGTGCTCATCGACATAATTGTCAACAATTCTACTTAAGTATTGACTACTTATATCTAATCTTTCTTCGAATTGCTGATGTTGAATCTCATTTAAACTTCGGCTTAGAAACAAGCAAATACCGACAACAAAAAAGGCCGACATTACCCATAATATGTAATGTAGGTATTGCTTTAAGCTCTTTACTAGTGGTGGCTGTTGAGATTTTATCCATTCATTAATTTTTTCGCCAAAGATAAAAATAGCGATCACGGCTAAGGCGGTATAAAAAACAGCATTAATACTTTGCTTAAATGAAGAAAATAATACGTATGCGTCCACATCTGTATTTGTAAACCAAATTATTGCTGCTGTAAGCGGCATACCAATAATAAGCCAATACAGGAAATCAGCGGTCGGTAAATACCAACCTCGTCCTCGCATAAATGAAACAAATAACGCTTCTAAACCAAAAGTAATGAAGCCAAAAGGGTGTCCCCAAACAACTAACAAAGGCGTAACACAAATCAAAGCACATACTAGCGTTAATACAGGTCGCAGATAAGCTGCGGCCATAATAAAAGCTAAATTACCTATGACTAATGAAATATTGTAGGCAAGTTCTACGGGGATACTATTGAGAAGTGCTCCCAACATACCTAATACGATGGCAAAAATTAATGGGCGACCTTGCTTAGCTTTCACTTCAACAGGCTGCTCTTCGAGCTCTAATGATATTTTTATCGGGGAAATGCTCATTATTGAGGTACCACTTTAATCAATAGAAAAACACTAAAATTAAAATCACATTGTGTATAGCAACTTCTCATTCCCACAGCAAAAAATCCTTTTATCAACCACTTCTCGTCTGTTGTTCTAAGCACTTAATTAAATGTGTAGCTTACAACTTTCAAATAACCACTTAAAACCATCTTAACATTAATCGATATTTGCTATGACTTATCTTTAAACTAAAGTTATTTTTGTATAACTATAGTGCAATAAACACAAAAGCCCTGTCAATGTAATTGCAGGGCTTTGTATTTATTCAATTAAAATAATTTAAGTCATGTCATTAAATGGGTTGTTTTTTGGTAGTTGAATTTTATTAGCAAATCCCGTAACACCGATATCTTCTGTCGACAAGGTAATATCATCATCCATTAAGGTACCATCACCAAAACGGTAGATAAGCTGAAATTCACCATTATTAGCTTGCTCTTGGTATGTAGCTCTAGCTTGTTCAACCGCTACTGTTTTTTCTTCATAGCTTGCCATCTTATCTTTACCATGACGCTTTTCCATCATCGACAATGTAACATCAGGAGAAAGCAAGGTTGCCGTGGCATTATTACCGCCAAAACCTTTTGAGTTAATAAAAGCGACATCCATGTTATGACAATCCCAATGCTCGGTAGCAATGTTCAAACGTTCATTATGCACATCATCAGCAACTTTTTTGATGGTAGTGATACCTGGCATAATATTATGAGCAAAAATACCTAAAGCCATTGCTACCTGATCACCACTAGCTGGACCAATCGTATGACCAACATAAGCTTTAGGCGCAGCTACTGGCCAATTGTTAATATCAAAACTTTCAGCGATACGATGATAAATTAATGATTCTGTCACGCGATTTTGCGGTGTACTTGATCCATGCGCTAAAATAAAGCTGCGTTGTTGTATTGATTCTTCACCGACAATAGCTGCTGCTAAAGCAACAGATTTCGCCATGGTAATATAGTTACCTGGACCCGGTGCGGTAATCGACTTTTTAATACCATCGGCATTGGTATACACATCAGCAACTGAACCTAAAACATTGACACCTAATTCAAGCGCTAAAGCATCGTCCATCAAAATAATAAATTGTGCAGCTTCACCAATAGTGAAACCACAGTTGTCACCAAAAGGACGACTGGTATTACGATGATCAGCAATACCGTTGCCATCTAGTTTTTTCAAGCCTTCTTCATTGGCTAACGCGCTCATATTACCAAAGCCTTCAACCACTTCTGGTGTAATCGCACAATCATTACTACCAACAATCGCTAAACGAATGCGACCGGCTTGAATATCTTGCACAGCAGCTTTTAAGTTATATAAAAAAGTTGCACAGGCACCTGTTGAAGTAAACGTTGTCCCCACATTACCCGTTACATAAGCATTAACAAAATCTGTTGGCATGGTGTTTAAACCAAGCGCTAAATTTTTCGTCGATACACGTTCGCCTTTAAGGCGGTTTTGCATCATACCACCTACGCCTTCAGCTTGGGTTTGGCCAAAAACTGAAGCGGAATAAGTACCAATTTCATCAGGGCTTACTTTATCAGCAATCTCATTCCAGCTATAACCAGTTGAATGAATGGCATCTGCAGCACCAAATATAGTGGCTTGTAAACCGCGTGGTTGGTAACGACTGTTATACATACTAGCTGGTTTAAAGCCAGTCGGTAGTTGTCCTGCTGCTTTAATCGGGTTATCACGCGTTGAATCATGCTTAACTTCAATTTCGCCCGCAATTTCAACACGAACACGTTTATCTTCTAACTCAGTCACTTTCCATGTACGAGGTAAAGGCTTAGGCAAGTCACGTGCACGGGTTTCAAAAGTAATACCTTGGTCACCAACATCCATAGTCAATTTTTGCTGCCATGGCGTTGCATCAGGATCAAAATGTTCGTTTTCAATTTTACGGATTAAGGTACCCGCTAAAATTTCTTCACCGAATTGCTGTTCTACATCTGCTTTATCAACAACATTACCATCTTGATCAACAAGCTTGCCGTCTTTGCTAGTTAATAAGTTCATCAAAGTGGCTAAGCCAACGAAAGTTTCCTGACGAGCTTCAGCATTTAGCTTGTCGATTACAATACGACGAAAGCCTTGGTGAAAGGAAGTTCTACCGGCAGCGTTTATGCCACCCATGCCAACGATAATCGGTAATGCAGTCATGAAAAAATCTCTTTAAAATTCAAACTTAATATTTAGTTAAATAAGTTTAAAAGTTAGTTGTTAAAAATAATAATCATTAATGGCCATAAAATATGTAAAAATAGCCAAACAGGCTATTTATGCCAAATTTGAGTAACGAAAAGTATGAAAGCAAAGTTTAAACGTAATAAAGACAACACCATCAACATCGCCCTATTGCTATACGATCATATGTTAGCAACCAGTGTTAGCTTACCGGTAGAAATGTTACGTGCTGGTGAAGCGGTAGCGTTACAAGAAAACAGACAAGCGCCGAGGCTTTCTATACAAATGGTCGCAGAGTCAGTTAAACCAATTTCGACCCGTGCTTTAATCAGACTATTGCCTGATACTGACATTGAAAGCGCTCAACATCCTGACTTTGCCTTTATTCCCAGCTTATGGCGTAACCCACGCCCGACTATTGCTCAGCAACCAAAAATGCTTAAATGGCTAAGCCATATCTGGCAGCAAGGGACAACGCTTATTGGTGGCGGCACGGGTGTCTGCATGATGGCAGAAACTGGCATTTTAGATAATCACCCAGCAACAACGCATTGGCACTATGTTGAACAATTTAAACGTGATTACCCGCAAGTAGATTTAAAACCTGACTTTTTTATCACTCAGTCTGAACGCACTTATTGTGCCGCGAGCCTAAATGCCTTGGCTGATATTGTTGTACATATAATTTTTCAGATTTATGGCCAAAATGCCGCACAACAAGTCGAACGTAATTTTTCTCACGAAATTAGAAAGCCTTACGAAGATCAGCGATATTTGGAGGGTGCTGTTGACCGACATCCTGATGAGTTGATCAGTCAAATTCAATTTTGGCTGCAAACTAATTTAAGTTCGGACTTAACGTTAAATGAAATAGCGCAACAGTTTGGCATTAGCCAGCGTTCATTCACTCGACGGTTTAAGCTCGCTACCGGCGTCAATGCCACGCAATATTGGCAAAAATTGAAAATAGAAACCGCGAAAGAACTGTTAGGGGCTAGTAATTTATCTATTCAGGAAATAGCCTTTCACGTCGGTTATCAAGACCAAGCAAACTTTACCCGTTTGTTTAAAAAGATGTTGAATTTAACGCCGAAAGCTTATCGCGCTATGGTCAGAAAGAAGCTTTTTAGTAATGATTAACCTCAATATTTTAAAATATTAAGGTTAATCAATTATGAGCAAAACTCACTATGAAGAAAACCAATAAGCTTGACTACTGAAGGGTTGGCAATACTGTAAAAAATGGTTTGTGACTCACGACGTGTTTTCACTAAACCGTCTTTACGCAATCTTGCTAAATGTTGAGATAAACTCGACTGGCTTAAGTCGACAAAATTATTAAGCTCATTAACCGACATTTCTTTTTCACCCAAATGGCACAAAATTAATAAACGGTTTTCATTGCTCATCGCTTTTAACAAATCAGCGGCCTGCGAAGCATTGCCGCGCATTTCTTTAATATCAATGGGTGCTAATGTTGTCATTGGTGTCTCTTTTAAGCGTTAAAATACGGCAATAAATCAAATCTAGTTGGATATTACATTAGATACTGCTAATATTAAAGTATATTACACTTTTCTAATATAACAAGTTACACCTTAATTGCTTTACTTGTTATGAACTCTCAAGGGAAATACTTTGAATTATCAACGCGTTTTAAACTTTGCCATTGCTAAGCCTAAAGCCATTTACTCGTTAGTGTTGCTAGTTACCTTGCTTAGTTTGGCGATGCTGCCAATGATAGAGATTGATACCGACCCAGAAAATATGCTCAGCCAAGATGCGCCAGCGCGAGTATTTCACAATCAAATAAAAACTGATTTTCTAATGCGCGATATGATCGTTGTTGGTTTAGTTAGCAAAAGCAATATCTTCACTGCTGAAACGCTAACCGTAATCGAGAAACTTACCAATGATATCCTGACCCTTGATGGTGTGATTGTCCCTGATTTACTGTCACTAAATGTCGTGGATAATATTCGCCAACTAAGCGATGAAAACGGTAATAACCAAGGTATTGTTTTTGAATATTTAATGAAAAGCGCACCGACAGGTGCCCAAGGCAGCCAAGCCATTCAACAAGCAGTTAAGCGCCTGCCAATGCTTAACAATACTTTAGTGTCAGGTGACAATAAGGCGATTGCCATTTATGTCCCTATCGTTAACAAAGATCAAAGCTATATTATTGCTGAACAAATTAGAGCATTAAGCCTGAACTATATTTCACCTCAACAAGATGATTTAGCTTTTCATATTACTGGCTTGCCGGTTGCGGAAGACCAATTCGGTTTTGAAATGTTCGTACAAATGGGCGTTGCAGCGCCTTTAGCTGGCTTAGCGATATTTATTCTACTGTGGTATTTCTTTCGCAATATCCCACTAATTATTGCCCCTATGGTTGTAGCTATGGCCACTGTACTGATCATCATGGGTAGCTTGATTGGCTTGGGCTTTACCGTGCATATTATGTCGTCGATGATCGCAATATTCTTAATGCCAATTGCCGTGGTTGACTCGGTGCATATTTTGTCGGAATTTGCCGATCGCTATAAAGCTGGCGACAATGCCTCTGATACTGTGAAAAGAGTGATGGCGCATTTATATAAACCTATGCTGTTTACGTCAATCACCTCAGCGGTTGGCTTTTATTCCTTAATGCTTACCCCTATTCCGCCAGTAAAAGTGTTCGGCGCCTTTATCGGTACCGGCATATTGTTGGCCTTTGTTCTTACCATTACCTACATTCCAGCCTATATTGCACGTATGAAGCCTGAAACCTTAGCGAATTTGCAACGCGCCTTACAACGCATGGAGCAAAAAGGCCGATTAGCAAAAAGCTTAGAAAAATTAGGCATTTTTTCCGTTAAACGCGTCAAAATAATTCTAATTGCTTTCATCGCTTTATTTGCTTTAAGTATTGAAGGCATTACCCGCATTGAAATCAACGATAACCCAGTTAATTGGTTTAAAGCGGATCACGAAATACGCATTGCAGATAAAGCGCTTAATCAGCATTTTGCTGGCACGTATGACGCTTGGTTGGTGTTTAACAATAATAAAAACGATGAAAGCAAAGCGCTGCTAAATTTTGAGCAGCTTCTTACGAGCCAAGATGCAGGTTCAACTAAGTCAGCAATTGCTGAATTGTTAGCAAATTGGCAACAAGCTCAGCTTGTTTCAGCAACAACAGATGCCGCTAATAAAGTTAACGCTCAAGCATTTTTCACTCAAGAATTATTAATTTCCCTAGATGACATACGTTTTGAAGCTGATGATTCAGAACAAGCTTGGCTAGAGCAACTTTATAATATCGGCGAACAAGCATTATCAGCCAAACAGGTGTTTACTGATCCTAAAATGCTTAATTGGCTAGCCAACTTACAAACGGCATTGGTTGAAAATGGCGACGTCGGCAAAGTAAATAGCCTGGTTGATATTGTCCGTACCGTTAACCGTGAACTTAATTCTGGTGATGAGATAGATTTTGCTATTCCGAATAGCAGCAATGGCGTAGCACAAACCTTACTACAGTTTCAGTCTTCACATCGTCCACAAGATTTATGGCACTTTGTTAGTCCAGATTATCAAAAAACCTTACTGTGGCTGCAAATGACCAGCGGTGATAACCAGCACATGACAAAAGTGGTGAGCTGGGTTGAAGCATATATTAATAACAACCCACCACCAGCCAATGTTGAGTATCAGTGGGCTGGAAAGTCTTACCTTAATGTTGTTTGGCAAGATGCTATGGTCAGCGGCATGATCGACAGTTTGCTCTCTTCATTTGTTGTGGTGTTTTTAATGATGATGATACTTTTTAGATCGATAAAGTACGGCATATTAGCCATGCTACCGCTAACATTTACCATTACCATGATTTACGGACTTATTGGTTGGTTTGGTAAAGCTTATGATATGCCTATTGCTGTGCTATCAGCGCTAACATTAGGGCTTTCAATTGATTTTGCTATCCACTTTATTCAAAGGGTTCGTGAACTTGAAAAGGAATACAAGAGTTTAAGCCAAGCGCTTACGGCTATGTTTCAAGAGCCTAGTCGCGCCATCAGCCGCAACGCTATTGTTATCGCTATAGGCTTCACGCCGTTATTATTATCACCGTTAATGCCCTACATTACTGTTGGCTTTTTCTTAGCCAGTATTATGGTGATGTCAGCTTTAGTCACCTTAGTTTTATTACCTGCACTGCTGACTTTATTAAACAAAAGCACGAATAAAGTCAGCTCAGTTTAGCTAACACCACTTTGAGATAAGTTTTGACAGCAAGAGTTAAAAGGATAAATTTGATGAGGCATATTTTTACCAAACTTCAGAGATTAAATATTGTTAAGAACAGTAGGTTATTTACTTTATTGGTAGCTCTGATATTCAGTAGTAATTTACCAGCGCAAGAACCTGAGAAACAGCTTAGCGTCAGTGAAATAATTACTAAATCTAACCTTGCTTCCTACTACGCTGGTGACGATGGCAGTGCACAAGCTCGCATGATTATTGTTGATGAAAATGGCAAAAAGCAAATGCGTCAATTTATTATTTTACGCCAAGATGAAAAGGATCTTGGTGACCAAAATATGTTGGTGTTTTTCTCACGTCCAAGCAATGTAAAAGACACCGTTTTTCGTGTTGAAAAGCATATTGAGCAAGGCGATAATCGCTGGCTCTATTTACCAGCATTAGATTTGGTTAAACGTATTTCTTCCGGCGATAAACGTACCTCTTTTGTTGGCTCTCATTTTTTCTATGAAGACGTATCAGGCCGTAATCCTAATGAAGATAGCTTTACCTTAATAAGTGAAGATAACGACAATTACGTAATTAACGCTGTACCTAAAGATAAACAAAGTGTCGAGTTTAGTTCTTACACTGTGACTATTAGTAAAAGTAATTTTTTACCGATTGAAAGTATTTATTTTAATCAAAGCCAGCAAGCCGTGCGCAAGATGACGGTACTTAAGGTTCAAAACATTGGCGGTATTCCAACCGTGATGAAATCTCGCATAACAGATCTCAGCAACAACAGTTATACCGAAATGCAGTTTCGCAAAGTGAAATATGATGTTGGCTTACCGAGCAATATTTTTAGCGAACGTAGCATGCGTACGCCGCCTAAAGCTTGGTTAAAATAAAATTTGAGTATGCTTTCTTTACTTAATTCACCCATGCGAATAGCCACAATAGTGTTGTTGTTCGCTATTACTTTTAATTCCAATGTTGTCTTGGCAACTAGCCATGCAAATAAATTACTTACCGTTAGTGAAGCTAAACAGCAAGAAACTAGCGTTGAACAAACTTGGAATGAAAACGAAGACGATGATTGGGCAGACGACTGGAGTGATGAAGAACAAGTTTCATCACCGTGGCAGTTAACCGGCTTTGTTGAAGCTGCCTACGGACAATTCTTACAAGGTAACATTGTAGAAAACTCTGCTGCGTTAAATGAGCTTAGAGCACGATTTAATATTGATTATAGTCATCAACTTTTTGAGTTAAATGGCAAAGTCGATACCTACTACGATGCGGTTTTAGCTAAAGCAATTTGGCATACTCGAGAATTAAATATTTCCGCCAGCCCTCTTAGCTTTGTTGACGTGAAAGTTGGGCGACAAGTATTAACCTGGGGAACGGGTGACTACCTATTCCTTAATGATTTATTTGCTAAAGATTGGCAATCGTTTTTCTCTGGCCGAGCCGACGAATATTTAAAAGCACCTTCGGATAGCATAAGAACCAACTGGTATTTCGATAAGGTCAATTTCACCTTAGTATGGACACCTGACTTCACTCCTGATAATTATATTACCGGTGAACGTTTTTCATTTTATTCCCCGCAAATACAGCAAATTGTTGCGCCTAGCGAAGCATTTCCTGTCAATAAAACTCAGAAATCACAATGGTCTGCACGATTCAATACTCGTATCAAAGATGTGGAAGTATCTCTTTATGGTTATCAAGGTTTTTGGCCGACACCAACCGGTAGCGAAGTTATTACAGAAAGCGACACATTGAATTACCAAGCCGTAAATAGCCTACAGCAGCAAAGCCAAGGTTACTTCCCAAAGTTAAACTCATGGGGCTTTAGTGCTTTAACCGCCTATGCTGGCGGTATTTTCAATTTCGAATATAGTAGTTATAACAGCATAGAGAATTCGACGGGAAACAAAAGTAATATTGCCAATGGTCAACACAGAGTACTAATTGGCTACGAACGAGAATTGGCGAAAAACTTTACTGCTAGCGTACAGTATTACTTAGAGCGTACTAAAGACTACCAAGCACTAGCCAACAACAGCTTAACACCAGAACAACTTGTTGCTGAGAATCGACAACTGTTAACTATGCGCTTAACCTACCGAGCAAAACAACAAACCTTAACTTACTCATTATTTAGTTTCTACTCACCAACCGATCACGATGCCTATCTTAAACCAAGTATTGATTACCGCTATAATGACCAATGGCTATTTAGCACTGGCGCTAACCTGTTTTTTGGTAAAGATGATTATTCATTTTTCGGTCAGCATCAAGACAATAGCAATGCTTGGATTAGGGTCCGTTTTGAATATTAAACCTGTAGTAAACCCACAGTATTAAGCAGAAGTCAGTAAAATACTGGTTTCGCTATTTAGAACTCCTTCAATCATTCGTACTTGCGCTAATACATGGTCAAACTCAATTAAGCTACTGGTTTGTAACTCAGCTACTAAGTCCCACGAACCATTGGTGGTATGTAACTTAACAAGTTGTGGTAAGCCCTTTAATGTTTTGATCACCTGTGTGGTAGAACGACCGACAACTTCAATCATCATAACGGCCTTAATCGCGCCAGCTTCAAGTGCCTCATGAGCCCTTACAGTAAAACCTAAAATAGCACCTGAGGAAACTAAACGATCAATTCTGTTCTGTACGGTACCGCGAGACACTTTCAACTGCTCTGAGAGTTTAGAAATGGAAGCCCGACCATCTTCTCGCAGTAACGAAATTAATTGCTGATCAAGATGATCATGAAGATAAGGTCTTATGGTTAAACTTGTCATATTGCCAACTCAACTATACAAAGTGATAAAAAATAATCACAAATGTCAGTAATAGTGACATTTTAACTAGCAAAAATAAAATCTACACTATTAGCATCGTTTAAATTCATTTTTCTGGAATGTCATTTTGAGCATTATCAATCCCCAAGCACCTCATAGTGTCGTGATGATCAGGCCACATCATTTCTACCCTAACCCACAAACTCAAGCAGACAATAGTTTTCAAACAACTCAACTACCGACAACACCTGAGGCGATTGCAAAAGCAGCTTACCAAGAGATTAGCCAAGCACAATTAATCTTGGCAAGTTATGGTATTAAGGTGCATTTATTTGAAGATGAGGGAACAGAAACACCTGACTCTGTATTTCCAAATAATTGGTTTTCAACTCATAGCGGTGGCCACATAGCTATTTATCCTATGTATGCGCAAAACAGACGCTTAGAAAGGCGTAGCGATATTATTGAACAGTTAAAAATTAACTACCGCGTACAAGATATAGTCGACTACTCTGGACTAGAGCATGACGATATTTACCTCGAAGGTACTGGCGCAATGGTTTTAGATCATTTAGACCGTGTTGCATACGCAGTGCGATCTAACAGAGCTAATTCTCTAGCATTAGAACGTTTTTGTACCCATTTCAATTATGAACCTATGCTATTTGATGCCAATAACCAAGCAGGAGAAAGTGTTTACCACACTAATGTTTTAATGTGCATTGCCAGCGAGTTTGTATTATTAGCGCCAGAAATGATTTCAAACTCCGCAAGACGAAGTGAAATAATACAGCGCTTTAAAAGCTCTGGTAGAAAAGTCATTGCCTTAACAGAATCACAAATAAATAAATTTTGTGGCAATGCCATTGAATTACAAGGAAGTAATGGACGTGTCTTAGCATTATCAAAAACCGCTTATAAGGCTTTAACCACTGAACAAAAGAAACTAATAAAACAAAGTGCGCAGCTAGTACCCATTGATGTCAGTACAATTGAACTCGCTGGTGGTTCAATTCGCTGTATGATTGCAGGAGTTCACTTAGCAGCTCGCTAAGAACAGCTAATTTTCCAGAACTAATTAACCAGAAAATATGCCCAACTTGCCAACAACAATAACCAAGGTAGCATTGAAAAAACACTTAATCGACGTGGTAAACCTGTCGAGTTACTATCTGCCTGTGCCTGCGCATCAGTAGTTGCTGAATGAACATTAGCTGACAAACTTTTTTTACGTTGCTTATCACGCTCACGTGCTTTAACTTTTTGCTGTTTTTTATATTCGCTAATACCCTTTTCAATGCCTTGAGCAATCAATTTTGTTTGCTCTTTGGTCTGGCCCTTTTTCTGGGTACCTTTAGCAATACGTAAAGCTTCATTTTGTACTTCAGTGGAGACTTTGTTTGTCACAAGTAAACCTCTTTTTTCATTTCAATATGTGGGTATAATGCCACTATTAAGGCATTAATTTAAGTACAAAGCTTGTTAGTTTATTGCTGCTACGGCAAACTATCAGCAAGCAATTTTTTTGACAGCAAATTCCAATAGAATAGAGACAATAATGAGCGATTCACTGAGCACAGCAAAGAACCAAATAATACAAATGTTATCGATGCAAGACGCAATGAATTCACGTGTAAGTGAAACGTGGCGAGATAACAACTATGAATGGTATCGTGCCATTTGGGTTGAGTGTGCCGAAATGCTAGATCATCACGGTTGGAAGTGGTGGAAACATCAAGAAATTGATATTCCACAAGTACAATTAGAATTAGTCGATATTTTTCATTTTGGCTTAAGCTTACGCTTAATGGCTGGCGGTACTATTGAAGAAATTACCACAACATTATCAGCTGAACTAACACAAAACAGTGGCGAACAAGACTTTAAAATTGCCCTTGAAAACCTTGCGTCTGCAGCGGTAAGCAACAAAGCGTTTGACGCAGTAGCGCTTGCTGATTGTATGCGTTTAATGTCGATGGATTTAAACGAATTATTCCGTCAATATGTTGGTAAAAATACTTTAAATTTCTTCCGTCAAGATCATGGCTATAAAGAAGGTAGCTACATTAAAGTTTGGCACGGTGAAGAAGACAATGAAGTGCTAGCGAGTTTGGTCAACACCTTAGATGCTAGCGCGACAGATTTCCAACAGCAACTTTACGCAGCACTGGAAGCGAAATACCCAAGCTAAACAGCACCTATAAGTGCGCACACCTACTAATAAAATCAATCGGTTGGTTAAGAATCACCGATACAACTCTATCGGTTGATTTAATCTTCAGACCATAATTATCTCTCTGGCGCAATTTTTGCTTTATCTAGTTACTTAAGATAAACGTCAAAATTTTGAACTGCCGGAGATGTATATGGAACTCATTCTATTTGCCATGATCAGCCTTATTGTAATTGTCGCTATGTTAGCTAATCGCTTAAACGACAATAGCTTTCCTTTTCCTTTCGAGCGTAAAACTGCCATTTTCACTCCTGCAGAGAAAAACTTTCAAAACCTTGTAGAACAAGCAATGGGGAGCCGATACCGTATTATCAATCGTGTCAAACTCGCCGACATTGTTACTATTCGAAATGGTGTTTCTAACCGCGCAGGTCAAACAGCCGCTAACAATGCTAACAGTAAGTATTTGGATTTTGTTATTTGCGATCGAGATTCAATGAAACTTTTAGGTGCTATTGATTTAGTCGACACTAAAGGCAAAGGTTATAAAATTAAGAAAGACTGGTTTGTAAGTGGCGCTTTAGAAGCCGCAGCCATTCCACATATTCGCATTAAGGTAAAAGCAAATTATACCATCGACGAAATTCGTGCTTGCATCAACAGTCGTATTTTAGGTAATAATGCCCCATCACCAAAAGTAAAAGGTCGTGTTATTCCTGCGCCATTGGTGAAAGCGCGCCCTAGATCAGCAGGCGCTCTTTCGCCTGCTGCCGCACAAGCTCAATTGCATAAAGATAGCCCTGCAATGGCAAGGCAACTTTCCTCACCTCAAGTAGCGGCACTTCCGCATTAAACATTTATGGTTCTGGTTCATTGAGTGACTAAGAAAAATTATAAAGCAGGCATTGATGTCTGCTTTTTTGTTGACACCGATGAAAGATTTTAAGCTCAAGTCGCGCTATAATCCGCGCATAGACAATAGCGAAAAGTTTTCGCAAGACAGATAACAGGATTACAGTTAATGAAAGCAGGTATTATTGGTGCAATGGAACCAGAAGTTGCCATTTTAAAAGGCAAATTACAAAATTGTGAAACAACAACTCACGCTGGCTACACCTTTTATCAAGGGCAATTAAACGGCAACGACGTAGTGATTGTGCAATCAGGTATAGGTAAAGTTCCTGCTGCTTTAGCCACTGCAATTCTTATTGATAAATTTCAGCCTGACTACGTGGTAAATACGGGCTCTGCTGGTGGTTTTGAACAATCTCTTAAAGTGGGTGATATCGTTATCAGTTCTGAAGTTCGCTATCACGATGTTGACGTTACCGCGTTTGGTTACGAAATAGGTCAATTACCCGCAAACCCAGCAGCATATATTCCACACCCAGAATTAGTAGCTGCCGCCAAAGTGGGTATCAACTCACTTGAAAATATTCAAACATTGGTTGGTCTTATCACTACTGGTGATACTTTTATGACTAAAGATGACGATATTGCTAAAGCCAGAGCAAACTTTCCAACAATGGCTGCAGTTGAAATGGAAGGTGCTGCAATTGCCAATACATGTCATCAGTTTAATACGCCATTTGTTGTTATTCGTTCAATGTCTGATATTGCAGGTAAAGAATCGCCAAGCTCTTTTGAAGCATATTTAGAAACTGCTTCGGTCAACTCTTCGCAGTTAGTGATTAGCATGATAGACGCCTTAAAAGGAAAATCATTAAGCTAATGGAAAGTTTGAGTAACATTTTAGCCAGCCCTCATTTGTATTCTGCTGCAGTTATGCTGTTATTAATGATCGCTCTAAAAGCGATAATTGGCGCATTTGTTACTCATCAACCTTTAGCATTTTTTAATTTTTATTGTCAGCGATTGGCCGATAAAGTTAATAAAACCAGCAGTAACTCCCGACAACAAAACATTTCAGGCCTTATTGCCATACTTGTTACCTTAGCGCCTTTGGTAACTATTTTATGGTTATTTGAAAGCTTCATTGAAGTAACTTGGCTTTGGCATGGTTTGCTGCTGTACATTGCTTTAGGAAATATTGGTTTAGGTAAAATAAATAAACACATTGCTCGTGAGCTTGTTGCCAATAACAACTACCAAGCCAAACAAGCGACATCAACTTTATTATTGCGTGAAACTGATAAACTCTCTTCATTAGGTATAAGCAAAGCTTGTATTGAGATGCAGGTACTACGTAGCTCGCAATTACTGGTTTGTGTCGGTTTTTATTACCTTGTTTTTGGCCCGCTAGCAGCGTTGTCATTTCGCTTACTGTTAGAAATGCACTACGCTTGGAATATTAAAACAATTCGGTTTGTATATTTTGGCGCTGCAGTGAATCATATTGTAAAGCTATTACAATGGTTGCCTTCACGGTTATTTGCCTTAATTTTATTGCTTGGCACAGTTGGAAAAAATACTGTTCTTTGCTGGCGTTTAACTCGAGGTAAATTCCTACAAACCGGTAATAGTTTGTTATTACATATTTTGGCTTTAAGCTTAGAAATTAGGCTTGGCGGTGTTGCTATGTATCAAGGAAATAAACTACGGAAAGCGAGTTTTAATGACCAAGCAAGGCAGCCGCAAGCAACTGATATTGTTCATGCCAGTAAACGTATTAACTACGCATTATATATCTGCATACTATTAGTTATGATGGTTGCTATTATGTCGTTTGCTAACTCTGGGCAAGGTTAATCATTTAAAACTCTTTGAAGTTACGAAATAAAGCGCTGACAATTATTTAATAATTATAAAATCAACAAGCATGGCTTTCGCCAAATAAGGACTCGAAATGAAATTTATTAAATCTACATTATTATTGCTATTAAGCCTTTGTGCATTTATCAGTTTTGCAGAACAAACCGCAACTATTTCACAACAAGAATTACTAACCTTAATGGCAACACCAGTAAGCAATACAATAGTATTAGACGTTCGTACGCCAAGTGAGTTTGCCCAAGGTCATATCAAAGGTGCAATTAATATCAGCCATGATCAAATCAACGATAATCTAAGTAAAATCATTGGCTATAAAAACCAAACGGTTGTGGTGCATTGTCGCTCTGGTCGTCGAGCAGTCAGTGCTGAAAACGCACTTCGAGCAGCCGGTTTTAGTGATCTTCGCCACCTTGAAGGCGATATGAATGGTTGGCAAGCTGCCGATTTACCGTTAATTAAATAGTGATTAAAGCAGATGTCGGAACTACTTTATTGGCTTGATATTTTTGGTGTTGTGGTTTTTGCCTTTTCTGGGGCATTAATGGCAGGACGCTATAAACTCGATCCCTTTGGAGTTGTTGTTTTATCTGCTGTAACTGCAATTGGCGGTGGCACTATTCGCGATGTTATTTTACAAACGCCTGTTTTTTGGGTTAAAAATCCAATATATCTCTATATTATTTTAGCCACGGCCATATTAACTATTATTTTTATCCGTTGCCCGAAGCGTATTCCAAAACGATTTTTACTGGTTTCGGATGCTTTTGGTTTAGCGCTATTTGCAGTATTAGGTACAGAAAAAGCCCTAAGCTTAGGCGCTGCAATACCTGTTGCCATTGTGATGGGCACAATGACAGGTGTCGCAGGCGGTATGATACGCGATGTGTTATGTAATGTTATTCCAATGATATTACGTCAAGAAATCTATGCAACAGCAGCAATATTAGGTGGAGCGTTATATACCTTATTAAGCCATTTTTCAGTCCCTGAACATATTGCAATTGTAGTGGCAATTTTAGGAGCCTTAATGCTGCGCTTAGCCGCTATCTACTGGCGTGTCACCTTACCGGCTTTTCAAATTCTAGAAGCAGAAGATATAAAAAAAGACCCATAATAGTAGAGATAACTATTACAGGTCTTTGCCTCCCTGAACTGTCATTACTAACTAAAAAGAGTAGCTAGCGCCTATACTAACGCTAGTGCTTTCTATGTCACCAAGGTCATGATGCTGTATGCCGGTATTAAGCCCAATACCATTGTCCCAACGATATTGCCAACCTGCTTCTAGGTATAAACCAACACCAGATTCATCAGCAAATTTATTGTGCGCTAAGCTCAACTCATACTGGTAAAACTCAGCACCAACTTTGGCATATAAACTATTACGCTTAGATAAAGACAAATCGGTTTTAAAAGCGACGATTAAGCTATCTTGAGTAAAGTTATCAGCATCTAAAGAAAAGTTATCATCGTGATCAGCACGACAATTCCAGCTGTTTTCTCCGATTTTATCACAGTCCCAATCATCAGTGTCTTCAGCGCTGGATAAGCCAACTTCTAAGTAATAATGTGGTAGAAATTGATAATTGTAATAAAGGTAAGACTGGCCAACACCAGTACCATCAGTATCTTTACCTTTGTAATCAATACCACCACCAGATATTGATAAGCCAGCACTGTGAGGATTTTCCACCTCAGCACTTACTGAAAAACTGATTACACTGGCGAGCAATAATGGTGTAAAAATCGTTAATAGTTTCATCTGTTAAATCCTTGTTTTAAGATGATGCTATTGTGGAAGATTGGTTCAATTAGATCTGTTTTACAAATGTTTTGAAGATGTAGACTTGTGTAAGAAAATGATGAAAAAGTGAAAAATAGCGACTAAGTCAAAGCGCTTGATTGTAGCTATTTCAGCGCTCTAGTAATTAACATTGCCTAACAACTTAGCCTAAGTGTTTGGGTTATAAATAGCTATCAGCGCTGTAGAAAGGTAACAGTTAGGCTTCGATTCCCCAACCATCATTAAAACCGTCAAATTTAGCCGCGAGTAATTCAAATTCAGCTTCTTGGGCAACAATAGCATCATAGTCTGGCGTCATATTAACGAAACAATTTACATCCCAAACATTAGGCATTTCATCTGGTACTAACTCCACAACCATTTCAGGAGCTTGTTCTGCCAAATGCGCAACCATAGCTTGAGCTCTTTCTTCTTTTTCAAATAGTTGAAAAAAAACTACCTTGTGTACCACGGTTAAATCAATACCAGCACTTTGCATTTCAGCAAGTACTTGGCCAGTTTCGTCATTTGGAAATGTCATAGATAAACAGTATTTATAAGAATGTTGGCGCTATTATAACCCTAAATTTAGCGAATAGTTCTACATCGCGCAGAATATTTCTAATAAATAACTTAATGCTCAAAAGTGCAAATATTTTGCTGACAGCTTAAATTAGCTTGCGGTGAAGTTTTCGGACAAGCAGCGATGATCTTTGATTTTGTTTTAAGCTTTTTAAGTAAAGACGCGCCAATATTATTAATAGCGACAGAGCAATTAGCATTCTTAAAGCTGACTTTTACTATTTGACACTGTTGCACTGAAATACATGTGAGATTATTAATTACTGTTTGTTCAAATTGTTCGACAACTTGAATATTTTCGGCGATGTTCGGCATGTTTTTAGGTTTAGCAGTGTTGACTGGTTTTTGTGTATCGTCACTTACGGTTGCACGTTGACGGATCCTTTCTTGCCTTGCTTGTTCAGCTTGCGACGCTTGTTCAAGTTCTGCTTTTAACACGGTGGTCGATTTTTCGTTTTCATTAAGCAAATAGCCTAAACCAAGTAATATCGCCATAAAACCCGCGAACACCAGTAAAGTAATGGCTAGCCATTTAACCATTACGCAATCTGCTCGTTTAGAGCATTAATCTTGCTGAAGTTTTTCCCTTTTGGGTAGTCTTCCAACATGCGATCAACCGCATCGCTAATTTTTTCCTGCATTTCTTGGCTGTTATCTTTTTCTTTAAAGCCTAATGGATAAACACTACGCCAAACAGAGCGTTGATTTTTTGGATCAATAATATCAAGAATCAAACTACCAGGGCGTAACTTTGCTTGTAGTTCTTTACGTGTAGCTTGCCCAGCCTTTAAACAATAACTGCAGTATTTCACTTGCTGGTTATAGCGTTTAAGTTCACCAAAGTTGTGGTTAATAACGTGGTAAGCAATAACAATATCAGCTTTTTTTACGGTTTTATAACTAAAGCCGTTTTCATCAAAACCTTGCTCAATAGCGAGTTCAATGGTGTTACGCGTACTGTCACTGAGGTTTTGCAAATCACCAAAAGCAGAATTACGACCATAAGTGCTATAGCTTTCTACTGTTGAAAAATCAAAGCCACCACGAAAAGATGTGGTCGCGACTTTCGACAATGAACAAGAGGTAAGTGTGACGATTAACGCTAAACAGCTCAGTAATCTAATAGTTATCATGTAGATTTCAAACAAGAAATAATATGACTAGATTACCTACCTAGCTATAAATTACAACTTTTGCTAGTGATATAAACATGATGAGAGGGTGCTAAAGGCTGCCGATTTGCCGGTATGAGTTAGCTCTAACTCAACAAATCCGACAAAATCAACAACCAAATAGAAAATGTACGGTTATTGCAATGATTCGTAACTAACGGCGTTAAAGTCGATAACTTTACCACCAAATTCACGAGCAAAGGCATCTGCGTCAGTTTGCGCAGAAAAGCTCGCTAGTGTTTTGCCCATTGCGCCGGTTTTACTTGAACCAACAACAAACCAAGCTTGGCGTGCATCAATAAAAAATTCATCCTTAGGCGTATCCCACGGAGCTTTACTCATATCATGAACAAGTATGGTGGTAACATTACGTTTATTTTCAGGATCAAGATAGAAGCTAAACATATCGCGTGTTGAACAGAATTTTTTCACCATTTCACCGTCAGCTTTCGTCACGCCCTTTCGGAATAATTCAGCTTTAGGGCCAGAAAAATTAACGATTAGCATGCCACATAAGTGGCATTCGTCAGCACTTTCAATTGCAGCAGCTTGATGAACAATTTGTTGCTGTTCTGATTGCTCAGAACAGCCCGTCACTAATACCAAAGGTAAAGCAATAGCGAAAAACAATTTACGAAACATTACGGTTGCCTTTAAAGTTTTTTGTTTTTGAAAATAATAGATGCAATAGCCAATGGTGCTGCGACCCAGCCAAACAATAGCATTAATAGTTGGCTTTGCGTTAAATTAGCTTTAATAGCTATTGCCAGTGCGCCATTAACATCAGAGCTATCTAAACCCGCCAAGTTAACTAAACGGAAAATATCAGCAGGATTCAACATCATTAATTGCGTTAAAGCGGTCTGACTTAAACCGGTTTCTGCACCAACTAATAAAGCTAATAACGCAAGGTCAAAAACTAAAGCAAAGAAGAACCAAGTAATTAGCGCAACACCTGCCGCTTTTGATTTTTCACTCGCCACTAAACTGATCATGTAAGCAATCGCAGTAAAGCTTAACCCTAGTAACGTAGCGCTTAAAATGAAATAGCCAAAGGTTTGCAAAATAGCAATGTCACTATTTTGTATAAACAGCAATAAAGCCGAACTACCAAAACCTAGTACGGTTGCTAAGGCAATAATACCACCTTGACCAAGAAATTTACCCAGTAATAACTGATTTTTACTCAATGGATACGTTAACAAAAGTAATAATGTTCCGCCCTCTTGCTCACCAACAAAGCTATCATAACTTAGCAATAGTGCAATAAGTGGAATTAAAAATACCGCTAAGCTTGCCAAGCTAGCAATGGTGGTTGATAGCGATGTTGTGCCAACGGCACCGGACGCTGCAGCGCCAAAATAGGTTAAACCTACAGACAGTACAGCAAAAATTAGGGTAATCGATAATAACCAACGATTACGTAGGCCATCTTGAAATTCTTTATTGGCGACAGTTAGTATTTCTCTCATTACGCCTCTGCCTTAGTATTTTTTGTTTGCTCTGTTTTAGCCAAATAGTACTGATAAACTTGCTCTAAGTTAGCTGAATCAACCGCGATGTCGTTTAAGCTCTCATCGGCCAATAAATAACGTAAAACCTTTAACTTGTCTTGTTCGGGTACCGTTAAATGACCAGCTGAATTGACATACGACTTGAGCATGGAATCTTCAAGCAACGCCCCATTCAACCCTTGTGGTTTAATTTGCGTTGCTAAATTCGCCGCTGCGCGTAATTCAGCAATAGTACCCAGTGCTAAAGTTTTGCCACCAGAAATAATCATTGCACGGTCAATATGCTGCTCTACACCCGGTAAAACATGCGAACAAAGCACTACGCTAGTTCCCTGAGTTTTTAATTGATCAACGCTGCTATAAAACTCTGCTGTTGCATTAGGGTCTAGACCTACGGTTGGTTCATCAAGTAATAATAATTTTGGTTCGCCAATAAAAGCCTGTGCTAAACCTAAACGCTGACGCATACCTTTTGAGTAAGTTTTGACTTGTCGTTCCATAGCATGTGCAATGCCGACTTGTTCAAGTAATGCTTTGGCGTGGCTTTTAGACTGACCTTTCAAGCGAGCAAAATAAGTTAGTACTTCTAAGCCAGTTAATTGCTCGTAAAACATTACGTTTTCCGGCAAATAACCCATTTTTGCCCGCATATGCCAAGCTGACTTGTTGTCTGGCTTCATGCCCATCACGGTAACATCACCAGCATCGGCTGAAATTACCCCTAAGATAAGCTTCATCATAGTGGTTTTGCCTGCGCCATTGTGACCAAACAAACCTAATACTTCGCCTTGCGCTAGTTGCAAGTTGATAGATGATAATGCCTGTAAACTCTTATAATTTTTACTGACATTTTCAAGGGAAACTACTGGTGTTTTCATTATGGTTGATTTGCCTTATTCGCATGAACTTCTGACTGACCATCACTTACTTGTAGTGATGACGCGATATGACCTGCTTTTTTCGGTGCTGTTGACGACCGCATTAGTGGAAAGCTGTCTTTAACACCCGGCGGTTTTAATACTGGGAATTCTTTTTGTATCCAACGCAATATCAGAACAACAGGGCTGTCCATGATCATTTTCATTTCAGGATACTGCCAAATCAATTGGTCAATACCATCATTTGGTTCAAAGATAACATCGCCAATATTGTCGCCATTCATATCCCAGCCTAAATAGTTGCTCCAATAATTACCTTTGCCTTCAAAACTCCATTCTTGTTTTTTATTAGAGACGTATTTCACTTGTATTGGGTTATTAATAAAGCTATTGCCGTAGACTTTAACCTTTTCTGAGCCAGCGGTTAAGTGAATACCGATTTCAGCGGTATCAATATAGTTATTTTTTATTGTATTGTAGCCCGAATTATAAACAAACAGGCCTTTTCCGTCTCGACCTAGTACTTTGTTTTCCGGCTTGGTCCAAACGTCTTTAATATAATTCCCTTCAAAGGTCGATTCAGTGATGAAATTGAGTAAAAAACCATAATCTTCTGAATCGGAGGTTTTATTGTCTTTAATGGTTAAACGACGTGAACTCATTAGCGCATAACCTGCGCGAGTGTTATAAGCCGTATTATTTATCACCGTATTATCGTACGAGTACATATAATGAATGCCATAACGTAAGTCATGCATAACATTGTTTTCTATTAGATTATTTTGACTAGAAATCACATAAACACCATCACGTGTTTGAGACGTTTCATTATCAAAAACATGGCTATGAGTGACGTTTGCAACTTGAATACCATTACCTCTATCTGCCGAGCGTAATGCTAAATTCCCTTTAACTTTATTATTGAAAACTTGAGTATTAGTGACATGGTTTAGCCAAATTCCAAAACCACTTCCCGAAAGCCTATTATTCGAAATAATTAGACCATCAGCTTTGTTATGATCTACTTTTTCGTGGGAGTAAATACCTGAGTTTTGCTCAGTAAGATCATCGCCCCAATTGACAATATTTAGGTTATCGATAGTAATGTGTGAGTTTTTTAGCACCAATGCATGCCCATGACCTTGCGCATCGATAATGCTGCCTTGCTTGCCGTCTTCATTACTACCGCGTAAGGTAATTTGTTTGGAAATGACAAAGTTACCCACATAGTGACCTGCGACTAATTTTACAATATCGCCATCAGAACTGGTATTGAGCACTTGTTGTAAATTATCTTTTGGTGAAACCATGACCGTTTTGCCATGTGCAGACAACGAAATAGCGGTGAACAACAATAAATAAGCAAAGAATTTTTTATGCATATCAAAGAAAATCTTTTTTAGCCTTATATAAGAAGGAAAAGCATAACATCGATTAAATGTTATGCTTTGATCTGGGTTAACTAAGTGCAATAAAGTTGTGATATAAGTCACAATTTTATTATATTAGCTGAATTAGCCCTAATGACAAAAGATTAGGCTTCAACCAACATGTAACCACGCATTTTCATGCTTATTTGTATTGTATAACGGCGTGACCGAACCTGTTCTGTTCATATCACGCGATTATCAACTATTACGCTTCAACAAACATGCGACCGCGCATTTCCATGCTTATTTGTATTGTATAACGGCGTGACAGAACCTGTTCTGTTCATATCACGCGATTATCAACTATTACGCTTCAACAAACATGCGACCGCGCATTTCCATG